>JABLTK010126470.1_pt1 | contig 25800 bp, 20 predicted proteins | sample 7160131 | NCBI WGS metagenome assembly JABLTK01 (sample SAMN14651221, study PRJNA627086) | human gut metagenome | isolation source: feces | host: Homo sapiens
AGTTCAAATCTGTATGTGTTATTACCTATACTTTCCATAGCCTTGCCGGGTGTCAGCCGTTTCTTCCTCTCAACCGAGGATGACCTTATGCGTCTGTTCGGCGGTGACAGAATGAAAATGATGATGGAGCGTATGAATGTTGCCGAAGATATGCCTATTGAGAACAAGATGCTCACAAGTATTATTGAAGGCTCACAGGAAAAGGTTGAGCTTCGTAACTTCGGCATTCGTAAGGATGTCCTCCAGTACGACGATGTTATGAACAAACAGCGTGAAATCATCTACGGTCAGCGTGATCAGGTTCTTAACGGTGAGGATCTCCACGAAACAATCCTCAAAATGGTTGAGGATACAATCGCAACTTCAATCAAGCAGTATCTCCCCGAAGGTCCTGCAGAACATTGGAACTTCCAAAGCCTCAAGGATTACTACGCAGGCTGGCTTATCAGAGATGATTCTAAGTACGATTTCAGCCTTGAAGATCTTGAAAATATGGAACCCGAAGAGATTCAGAAGATGCTCGTTGACGATGCTCTTGAAATCTACAAGGAAAACGAAGAACTTCTTCCCGAGGAAACAATCCGTGAGATGGAGCGTGTTTACCTCCTCAAGAACGTTGATACACATTGGATGGATCACATCGACAATATGGATCAGCTCAAGAGCGGTATCAGACTTCGTTCATACGGTCAGCACGATCCTGTTGTTGAGTACAGAGTTGAAGGCTTTGATATGTTTGATGAGATGATTGAAAGCATTCGTGAAGATACTGTCAAGATGATGCTCATTATGCCAAAGCGTGTTTATGAGATTCAGAAAAGACAGGATGCAATTGCAGCGGCAAAGAGAGCAGCTCAGAGGGCTGCCGCAGCGGCAAAGTCTGCATCCGATGATGAAGAAGCTGTTGAACAGTCGGACGCCGTAAAGCAAGCGCTTCACCGTGAGCAGGTTGCTCAGCCTACAGAAACTTCTGCAGACGGTACGGATTCTGTCAACAAGACTATCCGTAAGGGTAAGAAAATCGGCAGAAACGATCCCTGTCCGTGCGGCAGCGGTAAAAAGTACAAGAAGTGCTGCGGCAGAGATCTTTAATATGTTTGCATAAAGCGGTTTGTATAATTGCAATTTAAGTGAATTACATTTTGAGGGGCAGAGAGCAATACTCTGCCCTTTATTTATGCCGGATTTTCAAGGTGTTCGGTGATTAATTTGATGAGATATAGATATTGATTATAAAAATATATCTGAAAAATTCTGCAAAATGCTGGTTTTGGGGCATTTTATGTTTAAAAACAACAATCGCAAAATAATACATATTTCTGCACGCACAGCTTGGAGTAAACTTGCATAAAAATTTTTGATATTTTTGAAAAAAGAATTAAAAATCAACAAATTTAGTGCTGAAATTGACTTTTTAACTGCCTGCTAAGGTTGTACAATGGGTATAATTTATCTTAAACGCAAAAAATAGCGATAAATAAGTAATAAAATCACATTATGGTCAAAAATATTAAATCGTATTTGCAGATATGCAAAATAACCAAAAACATTACCCAAAATTTGGCTATATTGCCTCTGCAAATGTGCGATAAAATATTATATAATTGTATGCAAATCAAAAGGAAGAACAAATTCAAAAATTTGCGTTTCATAATTAGTTGGCAGATATATTGGACTGTTCTATGCAGTCCTGTTTAATTGTACTTTGACTGCCAAAACAAAGTAATCGGCAATGAAGGAGAAGAAAAAATTATGAAATTAGGTAAAAAGCTTTGCAGAACCGTAAAGAAAAGCTTTTCCCTTGTGCTTGCACTTACCATCATGCTTTCGGTATGTGCCGTGTCGGGTATGTCGCTTAATGTATTTGCGGCAACATCTTCGGGACAGAAGATTTATATTAACCTGACCAAGAATAAGGAATGGAAAGATTTTTCTTCTGTTACATATCGTTTTGCTAAGGATGACGGCACGGTTCTCAGTAAGGGTACTGTAAGCAAAAATTCTTCGGGAGTTTTTGAAACCACTGCACCATCCGGTGCAACAAGAATTGAGCTTTCTTCGGGGGTTAATTTTACTCTTCCCGAAAAGACTGTTGCAAGCGATTCCCGCCGTATCTATCTTCATAACAGTAACACCTATAACGAAGCTTATGCATATTCTTGGGTAACCGATACTGACTGCAACGGAAAGTGGCCCGGTGTTGCAATGAACAAGCTCACATCTTCGGACAGCGATTACTACTATGTGGATGTTAAGTCATCCTATAAATATGTAATCTTCAACAGCAAGGGAGAAAAACAAACAAGCAACCTCAGTATTAACGATTCATACAGTAAAGATAATGCTCTTTATGATGCCTCAAAAAGTCAGTGGACTAATCCGTTCATCAAGACCCTCGACATTTCGGGTGCTTCGGGTGACACGGAATTTTATCTTACAACTGACGGCTCGTTCAAAGAAAGTAAATACCTTTCTGTTGAAGCTCCCGACAAACAGTCAAAGGCAACATATAAAAAAGTTTATGTTTCAAACGATGACTGGAAGTCGCTTACAAAGGTTTATGCAACTTTTGACTACAACGATGCCTATGAAGGAACAGTTGAGCTTACACAAACCACTGTAAACGGTCATGTGGTGTTCAGGGGTGAAATTCCGACAGATGCGGTTTTAAGATTCCATCCGCAAGAACCTAATCTCAACGGTGCATCTTCCGCAACTTCATATCCGACAGATTCGGAATATGATGGTTCGGGCTATAACGATAACACGGCTACATATGTTAAGACAGCCAGAGGCGAAAGCTGGACAAAGTTCTCGGAAATAGACAATGTAAACTATGGTGCTGTCATTGAAAATTCATTCAAAAATAATCCTGACATCGTAGGCGTTGACGCAACATACTTTGACTACTGGTCGGATATGGAGCAGGAGCAGGATAAAGGGTATCTTCAGTGTCAGGGCAATGACAATATGTATAACTATTGGTATCAGTTTGATAACTTCAACAGCTACATAAGCAACATCGCTTTAAACTATAAGTCGGACTGGAAGTATCCTCTCTACTTCGGCAATATGTATAAGGGTGGTGAACACTACAGTACGTTTAAGACTCACGCAGAAGGACTTACAAACATCAACAATTATGATGATAACTATTACTATGCAGTAAACAACTCCAACGGTATGAACTGGGGTGGCGGTAATTATAACCAGTCCTTACAGGGTCTTATGTACAACAGGCTTGACAGCAAGGGCGATCTTCAGGTTATAAATGGTGTCAAGGCTCCTTACTTTGATGCTGAGGCACTTTCAACCGCTAAATATAATGGTGCAAAAGTTGCCAATGTTTATAAGTCATCTTTCCCGTTCCGTACAACTACTGACGATGCAGGTGTTACTACTTATGAATTCACTTCAAAGAATGCAGCCGATAACATCTACTTCACATGGGACGGCCTCACACCGGCAAAAATTAACTACGGTGCGGGTAAGGATTATGGAATCAGCGATGACCTGAAAAAATTCGGCGGCGAAAGCAACGGTTATGGTATTTTCCCGTTCAACAATACTTCAAATACATCATCGGGCAAGGGTACTAACTCTAACCTTGACTATGGTTTTGGTATCAGACTTGATATAGACTTCAGAGTTCCGAAGGACGGTTTACTTGCAGACGACAAACCTGCAACCTTTAACTTCAGCGGTGACGATGACCTTTGGGTTTATATCGGCGAAGATTCAACAGGCGCTGATGCAGAGCTTGCTCTCGACCTCGCCGGTGACCATAAAGAGGCAAGCGGTTCAATTAACTTTAATTCAATGACCGCAACTGCCGACAATGTATTTGCCGATTACTCAACTCCGTCATCGACTTCATCATCATCGACAACAGTTACAGTTCCTAGTGATGAGTTTTGGGTTGGAACAGATTCCGCTTATAATGACTTCTGTTTGCATATTTGGCAGGATAAAACAGTTGGTATACTTAATGACGGTGCATATTTTGTAAAACCTTATAAAACATCAGACGGTTTTTACAAATTCAAAAAGTCACAGCTTGGCACCAATACCGAATTTGACTTCGAAAAGTATATGAATACCAGCGGTAAACTTTACCACGCTACAAATCTTGATGATTTTTATGGAAAGGCTTGGACTGTCAAGCAAGATTCCTGTACTTCATATATTCCCGGTGAAACGCATGCGGTGAACCTTGGCACAGTTTCAAAGAAAATCAACAATGGTGTTCAGCTTGATCCTAACAAGACATACCATATGGTAGTATTCTATATGGAGCGTGGTGAGGCTGAGTCTAACTTCTCAGTAAACTTCACAATGACACCTGCCAACAATGACCTCAAGGTTACAAAGGCACTTGATACAGGCGATGTTGTTTCTGAAATTTCAGATGACCTCAAAGCTAATGAAACTTTTGATTATACAATCAAAGAGAACGGCAAAGATACCTCTGGTAAAGGCTACAAGCTTACAAAATCAGACGAAAGCACAAGCAGTGAAACCCTTTCAAACAGCGGTTTCACACTTAAAGATGATTATATGGCTGACTTTGACAACTCATTCAAGACCGGCAATGGTATGACGGTTAACGAGTCAACAGACAGCAGTAAGCTTAAATACACAACGAACTGGGGGCTTGTTAACAACAGAGACGGTTCACCAATCAGTAGCGGTTCAACTACGAACTCGGCATTCAATCTTGCGGATCCCGCTGATAAAAAGGCTTATGCACAGCTCCAGCTCGACTATACCAACAAGATAGTGACAGCACCTCTTGAAATTTCAAAGAATGTTGTTGATGAAGACGGTACAACCGACTACGACACAAGTCAGCAGTTTACATTTGCAATTGCTCTCGACTTTGACGGCAACGGTTCAACCTATGACTACAAGACCTATCCTCTTGAGTATCAGCTCAAAGAGAATGGTGCAAGTGATTATTCAAGCACAGCTTACCGTACACCCTTGGACGGTTCGTTCACAATCAAAAAGGGCGAAAGCATTAAGCTTCTCAATATTCCTGTAGGTGCAACTTATAAGATTACAGAGAAAACCGTTACAGGTTATATTCCCTATAAAGTAGGCGATCAGGACTTCAACGGTACATTCGTCGGTACTCTTGCGGAAGCAGGAAATGTGCTTGACTTTGTCAATAAGGTTAATCCTACAAACTTTGCTGTTTCGGTAAATAAGACTCTTGACGGTAAGCCTTACAGCGGCAGTAAGTTCGTTTATACATTGACAGGTCTTGAATCAATGGATACAGCAAAACAGGATACCGATGGCAATACTATCAAGACAAACAGCACAGCATTAGTTTCCAAGAAATCGGCAACACCTGACGCAAGCGGTAAGGTTGAATTCAAAGACCTCAGCTTAGTCAGTGTGGGTGTTTACAGATTTAAGATTACCGAGGCTCTTGCCGATGGTGAAAATGCATCCGATTATAAAATGGATACAAACACCTGGCTTGCCGAGATTGAATTCCTTGAAGGCGGTGAAGTAACGCCGCCTAAGTATATTAAGGTTAAGAGCTCAGATATTGAAGGCAAAACCGATGCTCAGCTTGCAGATTACTTCAACAATTCTTCTTCTGTTGAAAAAGCCGTGTTTGAAAATGAAACCACACACGGAAGTGCAACAGTAAACAAGAAGAATCAGACAGGCGGTAATGTAAGTGATACGGAATTTGCGGTGATGAAGGTATCTCGTGAGGGTATCTTTACTGCAGATGATATCAATACAATCATTAAAGATGCCTCAATGAAAACTCATATGGCTTCTAAAAAGACAGACAGCAACGGTCAGGCTGTGTTTGACAATCTGACAATCTTCAAGGACGGTCAGGGCGAGTTCACAAAAACAAACGGTAATGTTGTATGGAGCGACAGTTCCGACAATTATATATCAGGTACTTCAACATATCAGACATACTGTCTGTTTGAGTACAAACCGTCAGAGGGTTACACCCCGAACTACACACTCACCTACTTCACACTTCCTGTTGAGGGTAAGTACGATGTTACATATGATTATGTTGACGGCGCAATTACAATGCCTTCGGCAAGCGGTGACGGAATGAACGGTTATTTTGTTCTCGGTTTGTCGGTTGCAGGACTTGCGGTGACAATGTTCACGGGTTACGCAATCTATTACGGAAAAGGTCGTAAAAAACGCAGAGCAAGATGCAGAAAGTAACCCAATATGATTTAACTTGTTAGAACAGGTGATTTTTTAATCATATGTTTCTTTCATAGAAAACCTCTTTGACTGCTACGGACACCGTTGTTAGCCGGTGTCCGCCATGCAGCCACCCCAACCCGTTTAACCATTCGGTTAGAATATAATTACATATATTAAATCAAACACAAAGGAGAAAGAAAAATGAAAACTACAAAGAAAATCTTTGCAGCAGTTCTCGCAGTAATGATGATCGCTCTCATGATTCCATTCTCAGCAAGCGCTGCTACAACACTTACAGTATCATGCAACCCTAATGCCGATACAACAGTTAATAAAGCCGACTATGTTGGTACTTATGAGTACAAATTCTTCAAGCTCGCAACGGTTGATACTACAACAGGTACAGTAACAGTTGAAGATGCTTATGCAAGCAACACTGCCCTTGTAAACGCTCTCAACTCAACAGAAACAAACAAGAGTCAGAACATCATCACAATTTGTGATGGTATGTCATGGACAGGTACAGCTGCTAAGACTGTTACATTCAAATATGACGGTTCAGCAGATGTTCCTACACAGCAGATTACAAGCCTTGATGACGGTATCTATTATGTATACTGCTCTAAGAAGCCTGGTACAGTTAAGTCTGTACAGGGTTCACTCATCTCACTTCCTTTCTTCAATGGCACAGACTGGACATATGATTATGAAACAGTAAACCTTGCTTCAAAGATTAATGTTTCAGGTATCACAGTTACAAAGACAGTTGAAGACAGCAAAGTTGGTACACAGAAGAACGCTGAGTACACACTTACAGCTTCAACAGCAGGTTCAACAACTAACAAGGTTGGCACATATGCAATTGTTGATAACATGGACAACGCTCTTTCACTCATTGACAGTACTGTAAAGGTTTACTTTGTTAAAGAAGGCGTTGAAACAGCAGCAGCAGACGGCGACTTCACAGTAGTTCCTAATTATGATTATAAAGATGCCACTGGCAATGATGCAACAGCTACATTCGCAGTCGTTGCTTCAGACGCACTCCTTCAGGGTGACAAGTTCTACGGTTATGACACAATCAAGGTAACATTCTCAGCTAAGGTAAACGCTGATATCGCTGAGAAAGTTACTAAAGACCTCCCCAACACAGATGGTCTTTACTATGGTAATGAAGGCAACTTCACATACAAGCCCTTTAATAATACTGTAAATGTTGCAACTGCAGGTCTTGATGTAACAAAGGTTGACGGTAACGCAACATCAACAAAGCTTGCAGGCGCTGAATTCACACTTTATAAGGATCCAGCATGCACCGAGGCAATTACAGTTGATGGCGTAACTGTTAAGGCAACAACAACAACTAACGGCAACGATAAGTTCTGCTATGGCTCAAATGAGTTCTACTTTACACCGGATGTTACATATTATGTAAAGGAAACAAAGGCTCCTGCAGGCTACAACATCAACTCTACTATATTCAAAGTAACAGCTGTTGCAAAGGCATACACACCGGTTGGTACAGTTGAAAACGGTGCTACAGTAGTTAAGGATTACCCTGTAACTGTTCCTTCAACAGGTGGTATGGGTACAATGATGTTCTATGTTGGCGGTGCAGCACTTATCGCTTGTGCAGGCGTTCTTCTCTTTGTTCTTAAGAGAAAGAAAGCAGCTAAATAATTAATCGAATATCTTTATCTTAAAATCTGTGATATGATATATGTAATTTTCAGGGGATGCGGCAACGCATCCCCGTTCTATTTGTAAAAGAGCCGTAGAAGCGGATGAATATTTATGTTTATATAATATGTTTTGATGTGATGAAAATTGTGTATTGTCTGTAGGGGAGAACCATTACATTTTTACAGTCGGGCATAATATGTTTTTTACATTACAAACTGTCTTCCCGAGATTAATTTTCCATTTTCAATTTTCAATTTTACATTTAACTAAACCTTTCGCTCGGGCGGAATATGTTTTGGCATTGCACAAACTATCTTCACGAACTGGGACTGCGGCACGCAGTTGCGATAAATAGTAAAATATAGTATAATAACAACGGAACAAAAACACGCAGAAAAGGAAAATTTTATGAAACGAAAGCTGTCAGTTTTACTAATAGTTTTAATATTTGTTGCAGGAATCGGCATAATGAGCTATCCGCTTGTCAGCTCCGCAATTAATAACTATGTCAGTCGAAGCATGGTTAAGGAGTACACCAACAGGGTTGCTCAGATGCCGAGTGAGAAAACTCAAAAAATGTTTGAAGAGGCTGCTAAGTACAATAACAGCCTTTCAAATAATATGATAATTACCGACCCGTTCGACGAAAAGGCTTTTCAGAAAATCGGTGCAAATTATGAGAAAACTCTCAATATTGATGATAACGGTCTTATCGGCTATATTGATGTGCCGAAAATCAATGTTTATCTGCCGATTTATCACGGCACAAGCGAAGAGATTCTTTCCAAAGGTGCAGGGCATCTTCAAAACACTTCCCTGCCTGTCGGCGGTGCGAGCACACATTCCGTAATTTCTGCCCATTCGGGTTATCCGGGCGAAACATTTTTCGATTACCTCACCGATATGAAGGTCGGCGATGAATTCTATGTTCATATCCTCGACAGAACGCTGAAATATGAGGTTGATCAAATCGAAGTTGTTCTCCCCTCGGAAATCAATTCCTTGCGAATTGTTGACGGTGAAGACCTTGTAACGCTCCTCACCTGTACCCCATACGGCGTTAATACTCACAGACTTCTCGTGCGTGGCAAGCGTGTCGATTATGACGATACAAAGTATATTGAAACGGGCGAGTCGCTTGCGAAATTTGACAACGGTTACATATTCTTTCTCGGTTACAAAATCCCTTATGCAGTTGCAATCGGCATAATTGTCGGCTTTGTTGCACTTGTTGTGTTTGTGGTTGTATTTCTGCTCAAGCGTAAAAAGAAGAAATCAAACGATGCAAAACGGCTGAGAGATGACTCGGCTGACGAAAATCAGAATGATTCGGGTGGTGATTCCGATGATTAAAAAAATACTTACGGGTGTGGCAATAGCAATGCTCGTTGTCGGAATAGGTCTTGTCGCATTCCCCCCTATATCAAATTTTATCGGAACACAGATTTCAAACGGTGAGGCTGACGGCTTTGATACCCGTGTTGAAGAAGCTGAGGACGGCTCTTTTGAACAGGCGGTCAAGGACGGCAAGGTTGACGAAGATGGTTACAAAATTGACAGGGAGGGCAAGCATACCTCCAAACAGCCCGTTGTTTTCAAGGCTGACCTCGACAGACTTTTCAATGACAGCGTTGCCTACAACAAAAAACTTGAAACAAACCAGTATGAAATGCTCCGCAACGATACCTATTCACAGGCTGCCGTCAATCTTGAGGATTACGGCATAACCGACGGCATTTACGGCTATGTTACCGCCGAAACAATAAATATGCGTCTGCCGATTTACCTCGGTGCTAACAGCTCAAATATGAGCTACGGTGCGGCACATATGAGTGCAACCTCATTGCCGATCGGCGGTAAGAATACAAACGCAGTCCTTGCAGGTCACACGGGATACATCGGTCGAATATTCTTTGACAACCTCCGCAATCTCAAAATCGGTGACAGGGTTTCAATCACAAATTATTGGGATACACTCAATTACAAGGTCGTTGAAACCAAAGTCAATAAGCCGAGCGAATCAGGCGACTGCTATTTGCAGAAGGACAGAGATTTGCTAACGATGTTTACCTGCATAAGAGACGGCAACGGCGGTTTTGACCGTTACTATGTAATATGTGAGCGTGCGTCATAATTTACAGCAGACTGCATCACGGTGCAGTCTGTTTTTTGTTTAAAGACCAGTTGTTTAAAACAGAAATGACCGAGTATTTTGTCTGTCATTTGTAATAGTTAATATTTGAAAAATACGCATATATTGCCGTAAATGCCGAATTTATTTTAAAATTATTGACATAAGAAAAATAGATTGATAAACTTAGACAAGTATTAACAATTGAGAGGTATAATATGAAGTTGAATCTTCCGAAAAATCAAAAGTATTATTATTGGACTGTTATAGATTTGCTCGCTTCATCCGCAAGCAAGCATTACAAATATGAGTTCAATAATACAAGCGGTGAAGATGCAACTGTTTTGCAGAAATATGTTGTCGGTTCGGACAGATAAACAATAAAAACGGAGGATAAACAATGAAAAATATAATTAAAAAAACAACTGCAATCGCAATGTGCGGTATGCTTACTGTCGGTTCGGTTCTTATGACAGGTGCGGTAAGCGAAGATGAAAATCACAAGGACTTTGAAGTTACAGGTACAACGCAGAAAATTTCAAACAATCAGCTTTTTGTGACAACAACGGGATACACTGAAAATACCGATAAAAATTTCGGTGCAAAGTTCCAAACAACCGAAGAAAAGGATTACGATATATGGTTTAAGGATTGTATCAATGCACCGAAATTTGTAAATCTTCCAAAGGGCGAAAAATTTGTAAAATATATGATGACGCAGGGGCACGGTTATTTCGGTAATGTTCAGACATTCTATCAGTTTGACAAAACAGGCGGTGAATATGTCAAGGTGAAAATCAAGCTTTCTGATTTTTCCCGTCTGTTCAATGAAAACGGAACAATGACTTCTGAGCTTAGCGACGGTTCTTACAAGGATTTTGATTTTACATACGAAGATTTCGGAACTGACAGCATCGGTGTTAATTGCTATGCGGAATCCGGCGCATATGCGACAAGCGGAGGTACGGTAACCTCCTTTGCTCCCGATAAGGACGGCTATGCTGAAATATATGTTTCAAGACAGCTTGGCGTAGATACAAAAGTAATGTCATACCGCTATTGCAGACTTAAAGACGGAGCTCATTGTGATTACGGAATAATCGGAGATACTCTGGTCGGTTTAACTTGCGGTGATACGGATTTAAACGGATACATTTCTGTTACTGATGCAACGCTTGTTCAAAAATATGTTGTAGGTATTGAGGACTTTGACAAGCTTCAGCTTTTTAACAGCGATGTAAACGATGACGGCGAAATCAGTGTTGTTGACGCAACCTTGATTCAGAAGTATATTGTAGGGTTGAGTTAAATAAAAATTTCATGTAAAAGCAAACTGACGAAGTAATGGTACAATCTTTTTGATAAGACAGATTATATATATGTCGCCAATTACACACAACTTCCATAACATCAACTGATTTTGCGAAAACATAAAATTCAATCAAATCGGGCGTCCAATGTGGGCAGTGTAGTAACATAGTATACAACAGTGCAAAGACATAGTATACAGTTTTATGATAAAATAAATGGCAAGAAAATAGCAAATGAAGGAGCTGTTTTTATGCCGTGGGAGTGTAAAACTGTGGAAAAACAAAGATTAGAATTTGTTACAAAAGCATTAGAAACAAATAATTTTAGTGCTCTATGTCGGGAATATGAAATCACACGCAAAACCGGTCGCAAGTGGGTTGATAGATTTAAACAGGGACTGCCCTTAACTGATATGTCACGCAGACCACTATGTTCTCCTAACAAAACGCCTGACGACATTGAAGAATTAATCGTTTCTGTTCGTTTCGATAACCCGGGTTGGGGTGATGATAAAATTAAAATTTTTCTTGAAAATCAAGGGTATAAAAACATTCCTTGTCCAAGAACCATTACTAACATTCTTCATAAACACCAACTCATTTCTGAAGAGGAATCTCTCAAAAGAAAGCCTTTTAAACGCTTTCAGAAAGAACATTGCAATGATATGTGGCAAACTGATTTCAAGGGAGAGTTTTTAACTGCCGATAATCGTTATTGCTATCCATTGACTATTCTCGATGACAGCTCACGATACTCAATCAAAATAGCATGCTTTCCTAACACCAAAAATGTCGTTATTAACGCTTTTAAGCAAGCTTTTTATGAGTTTGGTATGCCATCAAGCGTACTTTCTGACAATGGTTCTCAGTTTGCAGGTTTTAAACATGGATTTACTATGTTTGAAAAATTCCTTATGAACAATGACATTCTTCCCATACATTGCAGAATTAAACATCCGCAAACACAAGGAAAAATTGAACGGTTTCATGGCAGTATGAAAAGAGAACTTTTAAATCATAATCTATTCAAGAACTTGGATTACGCTGACAAGGCTCTGCAAGAGTGGCGAACTAAGTATAATTGCCTGCGACCTCATGAAGCACTTGGGAACAAATGTCCTGCCGATATCTATACTCACAGCGAAAGGATTTTTGCTGACAAGGTGGAGCCGTTTGAATATGAACCCGGCTTTAAAGTCATAAAAGTAAATTCGTGGGGATATGTCCGTTTTCAGAATTTTCAATTATATCTTAGTGAAACTTTCATCAATGATTATGTTCAATTCAGACCTAATCCAAACAATGATTCATTTCTTGTTTGCTATCGCAATTTTGTTATTGCTGAGTATGACTCGTCATCCGGTAAGCGTATTCACCGCAAGATTTCAAGATTGTGAATTTGTATACCATGTCCTTGCACAGGTGGTTACCATGTTGCACTTGACATAATATCCGCCCCTGCAGAATTGTTCTAATGGTAGCTATATTACGCTCGGGCATAAATATTTTTTATTTGTCAAACTTCTGTCACCGGAGCGTTGTATAGTACGAATTAACGGTTCAGTCAATTTGGCTAAACCGTTTTTGTTGCGCAATAAAAGGGTTCAGCTTTTTACGGCTGAACCCTTTTGTAGTTAAAACTTATCAATTTTGACAATCAATATTTGTCGTAAGAAAAAGCGTTATATGAATCAAGAAGGTGCTGTTTCTTCTGTGTTTCACTATAATTATTCCAAAGTTTTGGATAGCCGTCAACAGAACAGCAAACAAACTGACTGTACATATGTGCATTTACACAATTACCGAGTACACTCACATTTGTGGCATTATATGCCTGTTTTGTTGTTCTTCCGGTATTATTGTAATAATGGTATTCCAATCCCCGACTTTCAAGAGCCAAATGAGCAGAAGAGTATCCACGAACAACCAAAACTGTGCCGTCATAATTCAATGTATAGTTTTCGCGTTCAAGATAACGGTCAACATTTGAGGTTGACAATTCAACGGCATTAATTATATATTTCTTAGCAGATTTGTCATAGAAATAAGTCAGTTGATTCGGGATATAAGTTCTATAATCATCAAATCCGACTAACGAGAACTTTCCGTCCTTAAAAGTATATACTTTTGCATTCAAATAGTATTCCTTATCTCCTGCTTCCTGTACTATAAGCTCAGGAACACCGTCAAAATCGAGATCGGCAAACTGCACACCTGCCAAAGCAACATTTCCCACCTTGAGTTCAGGTAACCATTCCGATTCATGCTTGAGCAGATAATCTATGTATGCATCTCTTGTTTTGTCTGTAGTCTTATACTTAAATGTCACACCTGACGGATTATAGGTACTTGTAAATTTCTTGCCGTCCTTAGAAACACATCTTACGGTATAAGTGTATGTCTGTCCTGCTTTTACATTTTTATGAGTGTAATAATTATTTGTTGTATCAGCAAGCCTTTTCCACGAACCTTTTTCTTTTACATAAATACGATACTTTGAATTATCTTCGCAAACATCTGTCCATGAAACTGTAATTCCGCCATGCATTGAGTCAACACGAACAATTTCCGGACATTCATTGCCTAAATTCGCCTTAGAACCTTTTGTATCATAACCGCTCTGAAAAGCCTTGCCGTTACTTGAAATGCAACGAACAGTATAAATATACTGACCGTTTACGGAATTATCTTTTATGCTTAGTTCTCTTGATACAAGTCCCATATCAAAATAACTGTTACCCGTTGTATCGGCAAGTTTGTTCCAACCCTCACCGTCTTTGTAGTACACACGGTACTTCTCTGCACCTGCAACCTTGTTCCATGTCAGCTTTACGCCGTCATATGTGACCTCAGTTTTTGAAATTTTCGGTGTGGCAACATATTTTGCGCTCATTCCCACTGGGTCATAACCGCTCAAATACTTTTTAGCGTCGGAACTGATTGCTCTTACAGTGTATGTATAGGTTTTATTCGGCTGTAAATTTTTATGTGTCACAACACCTGTTTTGGTATCGCATACTTTTGTCCAGCCCTTACCTTCTGTTTTGCAGTACAATCTGTAATTTGTATTGTTTTCAGTCTCCCAAATCACCTTAATACCGCCGTTCACAACATTGGTTTCAAGTATTTTAGGAGCTTGATTATATCTGATACTTAAGCCTTTTGGGTTAAATCCACTCTCAAAACTCTTTCCGTCATCACTTATACACCTCACGGTATAAGTATAGGTTCCCACATCAACAGATTTATCAACTATAGAATTAGAAGTCGTATCTGATACTCTGAACCAATCTGACGAATTTTTCTGGTAAATTCTATACTTTGATGCACCGCTTACTTTGTTCCATGTAATTTTCACACCGCCGTTTACGCTTTCAAGCTTTGAAATTTCGGGGGCGGCAATATATTTTAAGGTTGTCCCCTTTGAATCATAACCGCTTGTAAAGCTCTTTCCGTCAGCCGAAATACATCTTACAGTATAGGTGTAATTCCTGCCCGATGAAACATCCTTGTCGATATATGATGTTGAAGTTGTATCGACCATTCGTGTCCAACCTTTACGGCCCTTGTAGTAAACTCTGTATTTAGCCGCACCGCTTACTTTGTTCCATGTAAGCTTTACACCGCCGTAAACGCTTTCGGCTTTTGAAATTTTCGGTGTTGCCAAGCTTGCCCTTGCAACCTGTGCATACTGCACGGGTGTGTTAAGCGGTTCAACCGCATTTGCGGAAACTGCCGAAACCGCAACCGCAGACATCGACATTACCGCCGCCATAGCTATAGGTAAAAACTTTTTCATAGTTATCCCTCACTTTGTAAATATTCTACGCATTATTAAGGACTTTCGCTAAATTTTTATGCAAGTTAATTGTAACATTAAATGATATAAAAAGCAATACATCTTGATAAACTATCACAAATTTTTTAAGCTAAAATAAATAAACCGCTCTCAATAACGAGAACGGCTTTTATAGGGATTATTTAATTTGTAAATTACTCAAAATAATTTCTGCGTTTTGCAAAAATTACTGCACAACCTGCAAGCATTGCAACAAGAAGAATTACCGCAACGCTGTTCTGTCCTGTCTGTACAGCACCGCTGTTATTCTGTGAATTGTTCGGTGTGTCCTTTGTAGCTGTGTCGCTTGTTGAAACAGGCTTAGTTGCCGAAGTTGCAGAAGTTGTATCGGGTACTGTTACAGGTTCGTCAACTGTTGCAACCGTAGTTGTAGGCTCAGTAGAAACAGTTGTATTCGGTTTATTAGATTTCAAACCAAAATTCATTTTTGACAATTCTTCAAGAATACTATCGTCAATAACTCCGCTTTCATAAGCCTCTTTGATTGAGTAAACATTGCCATTTTTATAAAGCATAACATCATCGCCATGGTTGTAACTATAAGTATAGTCACCAATTGTTTCTTCAACAATTACATCCATACCACCGCCAAAACTATATCTAAAACACACTCCGCCGTCACTTGTTCTGCCAACAATATCAATTCTCAAAGTTTCAGGTGATTTGCCGTCAAAACACTCTTCAATAACTTTGTTTTTTATTTCGATAACAAGTGCTGAATCATCGCTTTTCGGAACTATATCCATATGTCCGCAATAGGTCAAGCCCTCAAGTGTATCGTCATCAATAATGCCCGAATTATAAGCATCGGGGATCATATAAACCCTGTTGTTTTTGTACAGTGCCACAGGACAATTTTCGAGATAAGAAACTATGTAATTGCCTGCCTCGGTGTAAACTCTGTTTGCAGAAGTAGCAAAGCTGTCAGAAAAACTGAAATATACCTCGTCTTCATCGTCCAAAAGAATTTCGACATTCAGATATTCAGGCTTTTCATCACCATAATATGTATCTAACATAGCCTGTTTAATATCTGAAATCAAGTCTGAATCAGAAGTTTCATCAGGTGTAGCCGCAAAAGCTGTTGTTACAACCGAAAAGCACATTACAAATGCTATCAATGCAGTTAATAATTTTTTCATTCTTATTTCCTCACCTTTTATTTATTCTATCTGTAATAATGGTATACGCAACAGATATTCAATTTACTTCATTATACTGCTAAAATATATGTAATGCAATATAGTTGCTAAAAATTTAGCAAAAATAATTCTGCTCAAATGAAAATGCCACTTTCATAACGAAAGTGGCATAAATGTTAATTTTAGTTGTCAAATCAAACTGGGTGAACCATATTTTTCTTGTCAAGCTTGTCGCCGTTGATGCCAACCTTGGCATTTCTTCTCTTTTCAAAGAAGTCGAGGGCAACCTTCGGGAACTGTGCATAAGAAAGAACATCCTCAGGCTGTTCAATCCACTGCTCAATCTCGCCACGGAGCTTATCAAGCTCAGGCTCAAGCTGATCTGCAGGACGACCTTTGATAATCTTCTTGTCACCGATAATCTTCTTCTGAAACGCAGGATCAATCGGCATTGGAGTTGTACCGTACTCACCGGCAACAAGTCCCTTGAACTCGTTTGTGCACATTGAGTAGCGCTTGCCTGTGATTACATTGAATACAGCCTGTGTGCCGACAATCTGTGATGTCGGAGTAACAAGCGGAGGATAACCTGAATCCTTACGAACACGGGGGACTTCTGCAAGAACTTCGTCAAGCTTGTCTTCTTTACCGGCCTGCTTAAGCTGTGAAAGAAGGTTGGAAAGCATACCGCCGGGAACCTGATAGATAAGAGCGTTAGCGTCTGTTGCGAGCATCTTAGGATCAAGAAGTCCTGACTTGATGTACTTCTCACGAAGAGTCATGAAGTAAGCACGGATGTCAGAGAACTGTTTAAGGTCAAGACCTGTATCGAACTCTGTGCCTGAAAGAGCGGCAACCATTGACTCTGTAGGTGCGTGTGATGTACCGAGAGCGAGTGGGCTGATTGCTGTGTCAATGCCGTCGGCACCTGCCTCAACACCCTTTAAAAGACACATTGATGCAAGACCTGATGTGTAGTGGGTGTGGAGCTGAAGCGGAAGCTCCGGAACAGCGGCTTTGATAGCCTTTACAAGGCTTTCGGTTCTTGTCGGAGTAAGCAGAGCAGCCATATCCTTGATACAGATTGAATCTGCACCTGCGTCTGCAATTCTCTTAGCATACTCAACATAGTATTCATCTGTGAATACAGGACCTGTTGTGTAGCTGATAGCAACCTGTGCATGACCGCCTTCTTTGTTAGCGGCCTTGATAGCTGTTTTAAGATTCTTGATGTCGTTAAGAGCATCAAAAATACGGATAATGTCAATACCGTTTGCGATTGAACGCTGAACAAGGTACTCAACGCAGTCATCGGCATAGTGACGATAACCGAGCATATTCTGTCCTCTGAAAAGCATCTGGAGCTTTGTGTTAGGGCAATGCTCTCTGATTGTGCGGAGTCTGTCCCACGGATCTTCGTTTAAGAATCTGAGGCATGAGTCATATGTTGCACCGCCCCAGCATTCGAGTGAGTAATAACCGATTTTATCGAGTTTGTCAAGAACAGGGAGCATTTCCTCTGTTGTCATTCTTGTTGCAATGAGTGACTGATGAGCGTCACGCAGAGCAGTTTCGGTAACTCTGATTTTTTTTGCCATTTTACAGCATCCCTTTCTCCGAATTATTGATTAGTTAAGTGTTACGAGAACCTTACCTGAGTCAACAGACTCACCCTTTGCAACATCAACTGTTGCAACTGTGCCGTCCTGCGGAGCCTTAACGGGAGTTTCCATCTTCATAGCCTCGATGAATACGAGGTCATCTCCGGCCTTAACAGCCTGTCCTGCCGAAACAACAACATTAACAACTGTACCGGGCATAGGAGCCTTTATAACAACAGAACCCTGAGCGCCTGCGGGAGCTGCCGGCTTTGCTGCAGGAGCGGGAGCGGCTGCCGGAGCAGGAGCGGCTGCTGCGGGAGCTGAAGAGCCACCGAGTTCTTCAACCTGAACATCATATGCTGTGCCGTTAACTGTAATTCTTAAATTCTTCATTTTTAGTATCCCCTTTTATTTTAACAAGTAATCATTTATCAGATAGTTGAATGCTTCTTTGAAAGTGTTGAAACACGCTTGCCCGAGAGCATATCAAGAGCAGAAATAAGAGTCTGACGGAGCTGAGCTTCTTCAACAATACCGTCAACATAGCCGTTCTGAGCGGCATTGTAAGCAGAAAGATTCTCGTCAGCAAACTTCTGAGCAACCTCAGCCTGCTTATCTGTGGCAACATTCATAACTTCGGGAGCCATAATGAATGCGGCAGCCTCAACATTAACAGGTGAAATAACTGCATCGGGAAGTGCGTAAACAACATCTGCATTAGCGCCTGTGCCTGCAAGAGCAACATAGCCTGAGCCGATTGCCTTGCCTGTAACAACAGAAATCTTAACTGTTGTTGCCTCAGCATAAGCGGCTGACGCCTTTGTTGCCGACTTGATTGACTCAAAGCCCGGGCAGTTTACGAATGTTACAACAGGGAGTGAGAAAGCGTCGCAGAAACGAACAAACTTTGCTACCTTGTTTGCAGACTTGCAACCAAGCTCATTGCCCTTTGTAACAACAATACCTACAACCTGACCGCCGAGTCTTGCAAAACGAACATTTGCTTCCTTGCCGTAATCATTGAAGAGCTTTACAATGCTGTTGCCGTCAACTGTTCTGCTGACTACACAACCGCAACCGTCCTCTGCAGGAGCTTCTTCAAATGACTGAGGAGCCATTGTGAGGTTATTTGACGGAAGATAAAGGATAAGTTCCTTTGCAGCCTTGATTGCCTTGTCTGCGTCGTCACAAACAATTGAGGCAATACCGTTTTCAGCATTGTAAGCGGCATCGGAATGCTTGCCTGTTACCGAAAGTGAAAGCTGTGCGTCTTTGCTCATGATAACGATGTCTGCGCTTGCGGCGTTAAGAGCGTTTGTTCCGAGGCAAGTGCCGAGAACAACCGAGATCTGCGGTACAACACCGGAAAGTGACGCAGCCGCATTGAGAACATCACCGCAACCTGCGAGAAGCTCTGTACCCTGATTAAGTCTGCCGCCAACGCTGTCATAGAAACCTACAACAGGAGCGCCTGTCTTGAGTGCAAGACCATACAGCTTTTTAAGCTTGGCAGCCTGTGCCTTACTCATAGCACCGCCGCAAATGTCGCTGTTCTGTGCAAACGCATAAACAGGCATACCTTCTACTGTTCCAAAGCCTGCAACAACCTCGGCAAAACCTTCACCGGATTTTGCAAAGGCATCAATTTCACAAAAGCTGTCTGCATCAAAAAACGCCGTAATTGTCTTATAAGCGGAAGTTGCGGCAATTTCAGCCTTTGCCTGATTGATCTTTTCAATACTCATCTTAAAATCCTCCAATACCATGTATTGAATATGCACGAAAACTGAGCGTGCATACTAATTTTCTACACAATACATTATACTCTATAATCTTCAAAAGTACAAGAAAAACACGCTGTACTATTTCAATTTTGAACACATTTAATAGTTATTACACCAAAACCGTAAATTTATTGTCGAATTAACGAATAGTTTTATTGACCGTTTCGGAAGTATTTTTCAAAAACGGAAAATTAAAGCTGTTTGCCGTTTAAAAACGGGTTTGCAAGCAGTTTTTTAACCTCTTGTTCGGTCAAATCTCTCCAGTCGCCCTGTTTGAGCATACCCATTTTTACTCCGCCGATCTGGGTGCGTTTGAGTCTTGCAACCTCAAGCCCGACAGCCTCGCACATTCTTCTGATTTCACGGTTCTTACCCTCGTGAAGAATCATTTCAAGAACTACTCTGCCCTGCTCCTTGTGAATTACATGGACATATGCAGGAGCGGTTTTCCTGCCGTCAAGCTCAACGCCTGTTTCAAGCTTTACAAGCTGATCCTCGTCAATTGACGGTCGAACGGTTACTCTGTAAATCTTGTAAACATTGTTTTTCGGGTGCATAACCTTGTTTGCAAAGTCACCGTCATTTGTAAAAACAAGCATACCCTCGCTGTCTTTGTCAAGTCTGCCTATCGGATAAACTCGCTCGCCGACATTCTCAACAAGCTGTGCAACACACTTTCTGCCACGCTCATCATTCATTGTGGTAATGAATCCACGGGGCTTGTTGAGCATAATATATCGGTAATTACCACCCTTCGGTACAACAATTCTCTTGCCTCTTACAAACACCTTGTCTGTAGGAAGAACCTTATCGCCGAGAATTGCGGTTTTGCCGTTCACCTTGACATGACCGCCGAGAATAAGCTCCTCGGCCTTTCGCCTTGACGCAATACCGCATTGCGCTATGAATTTCTGAAGTCTTATAGGTTCAATTTTAGCCATATGTAAATTCCTTTTTAATAAAATTTTCTGTATACTTAAGCTGTCACGAAAACAGATTTCCTATTGCCGAAAATATTGACACACTCTTTTTATCCGATTTAATCTTTTCGCCTGCAACAATGTTGCATTTATAAAGCAGCTTTCCGCCGAGTGTGTATTCAATTCTGCCGACCGATTCGTTCTTTTCAATCGGAGCATACAAAAAGCTGTCTATGAAGATTTTTTTCTTGATTTTATCGCAGTCCTCACGCTTTAAAACGATTGTGTTGTTCTTCTCCCCTGTAACAGTTACGCTGTCCTTATCACCGCCCACGCACGGAATATCGGCACAAAAGTCAGCGTCCTTGCAGTCAACTCCCCTGTACTTTTCAAAAGCGTAATCATAAAGAGAAATATGGTCATTCCAATCGTTACGGTCATTCAGAGTGACGCACACAAGCGTTACACCGTCTTTTTTTGCAGAGGAAACAAGGCACCGCCCTGCCGCCGTTGTATAGCCTGTTTTTCCGCCTGTACAGTAGGGATAAAGCGACAAAAGCCTGTTATGATTTGCATATGCGGTTTTCTTTGATTTCGGTTCAAGGAATTCAACAGTCACGCTCTTCTTAGCCGTAAGATTTGCGAAATCGTCATTTTCAAGTGCATATGACATAAGCAAAGCCATATCCTTTGCACTTGAGTAATGGTTGTCATCGTCGAGTCCGCTCGGCGTTACAAAATTGGTATTCGTCATACCGATTTGCTTTGCCTTTTCATTCATTCGTTGTGAAAACTTTTCAGGACTGCCCGAAATCGTATATGCCGCCGCATTCGCCGCATCATTACCCGACGCCATCATCATTCCTGACGCAAGGTCCGAAAGTCGGACTTTTTCACCGACTTTAAGATACATCGAACTGCCCTCGGCAACCATTTCCTGTTTGAAGGTTACTTCGCTGTTACAGGATGCCGCCTCATCAAGCGTTATGAGAGATGTCATAATCTTTGTGGTACTCGCAGGTTTCATCTTTTCATCTGCATTCTTGGAACAGATAACCGTGTTGTTATCGGGACAATAAAGAACAAATGCCTGTGCAGAAGTTGTGGGAGGAGTATCCTCCGCAGTTTTTGCGCCCATAAGCACAAACGGCATAACAAAGCACACCGCAAGCAAGATTATTTTTTTCATAAGGACACCCCCTGCATAAATCTATGCCGAGGGGTGTTGCAATATTACGAATCAGCCGTCAATATCGTCCTGTGTGATTTCGGAAAAATCGTCTGCGGATTCGCTCTTATCCTTTTTGAAAACTCCCTTTACTTTTTTAAGAACATCGGGAATCATATTAACGAGCTTGTCGGCTGTACCTTCTTCCCTGTCAACGGAAACAAGCCTTACATCGCCCTGATAAACGGTAAGAAATGCAACAGGCTGAATTGTCACACCTGCACCGCTGCCGCCGCCAAAGCAGTCTTTGTTTTCCTTTTTGGTAGGCAAATCCGAACCGCCTGCCGCAAAGCCGTAGCTTACCTTTGAAACAGGAATGATGAGTGTGCCGTCAGGCGAAGTTATAGGCTCGCCGATAATAGTATTGACATCAATCATTTCCTTGATTTTTTCCATTGTGGTATCCATTAAACTGCCGATAGGATGTTCCATAGCCATTCTCCTTTTTCAACAATATTTATATCAATCATTTTTAACTTCTGCAAGAAGTTTAATCCCCTTAATTCCGTGCTTAACGGCAAGACCGATAAGTCGGAATGCGAAAATTCTTGCGGCAAAGTCAAAGTTAATTTCTGTTTCTGCTTTTTCCGAAAAATTCGGATTTATGTCAACTCCGTAGCCTTTGCATTTTACAACACGGACAATTGTGCCTACTGCCGGATAAACAACGGCACAGTATTTGCCGTATTTTATAGCCGTGTCAGCCGCATCGTCACCTGCAACGCTGATACTCAGCGACAATTTTTTAACCAGTATGTGGCTGAAAAAGTCCTGCAATGCAGATACTGCAAGCTCTGCAACTTTTTTTATCAGGTTCAAAAGCCACTCAATACCGTATTGTTTTATAAGGCTCGGCTTTTTTTCTGTCGCTTTTTTAGGCTGTTCGGTTTTCTGAGTTTGTTTTTTTGCTTTTTTCTTCTTCTTTTCCTTTTTGGGTTTTGCCGGCACAAGCTGAAGCTTTACAAATCCGATATACACGGCACACCAAAACTCCTCTTTATATGATGCACGCAAAGTAATCGGAATAAACATCACAAGCGCAATCAACAGCACAATTCCGAGTAGGATATATAGCCAAAGCAAAGGGAATTCCCCCTAAATTTTACTGCCTGTCAACAGGCTGATCGGCAAACAAATCAATCTGCTCGTTGCCGTTTTCAGTCTTTTCCTGTTCTTCACCGTTTTCTTCGGACTCCTTGTCCTCATCACTCTCGGGGAGCGGAGGAAGTTCGTCAAGACTTGAAATGTTAAAGCAACGCAAAAAGTTTTCGGTTGTGCCGTAAAGCAACGGTCTGCCGGGAAGCTCAAGTCTGCCCTTTTCTTCAACAAGTCCCTTTGTTGTCAAGCTGCCGATTACACCACTGCAGTCAACACCACGCACCTGCTCAACAAAAGCCTTTGTAACAGGCTGATTGTACGCAACAACTGCAAGAACCTCAAGAGCCGCCTGTGAAAGCGGAGTGTTTCTTCTCAAATCCATAACGGTGCGAATCTGCGGAGCAAATTCCTTTTTTGAAACCATCTGACAGGAATTGTCAAGCAATATTATAGTTATGCCCCGTCCTGACGCCTCATAATCATCAATCAGTGCAGAAATATGCTCTTTAACCTTTTTTTCGGAAATTTCAAGTGCCTGCGCTATTCGGGAAAATTCAACCGACGCACCGTTTGCGAACAAAATCGCCTCAATCGCACCACGAATATTTTCAACAGCCATTACTGCACCTCCTCATTTTCATTGTTTTCGTCCTCGTCAACCTGTGGCAAAGGCATTGCGTTTTTATCCTCAATCATATGAACAACGGCATTTTCACCGCTGCCCTCAATTCTGATACGCTTGCCCTTTACCAGCTCCAGCGTTGCAAGAAATGTTGCCACAAGGTCGCTTTTGCCCTCGCATACCTCAAAAATTTCGTGATATTCAAGCCTTTTGCCGTGCCAGAGCCTTCTCATAAGATGGATAATCTTACTGTTTACCGACACGATTTTATGCGACACAATACCCGAAAATGCGTCTTTTGACGGTGGAAGCTTACGCTTGCCCCGTCCGACTGCGCTGACATACGCCTTTGCGATATCCTCACTCGGATGAATACGGTTGTAAGTCAAGTCAAATTCAACAGGAGATGCATCTCGGTAAAAGCTGTCAAAGTCATAAATATCGCCCAGCTTTGCCGCCATTTCACGGCAAACGGCATATTCAAGAAGCTGTCCCGAAAGTTCTTTCTTGAGTTCTTCAGCCTCTTCCTCATATTTTGGCAGGAGCATTACAGACTTGATATAAACAAGCCTTGACGCCATTGTCAGAAATTCCGATGCGATATCCATCTGATTTTCCTGCATCATATTAATCTGCTCCATGTACTGGTCGAGCAATTCGGAAATGCTGATGTCGTAAATATCTATTTTGTTTTTAGAAATCAGCGTCAGCAAAAGGTCAAGAGGGCCTTCAAATGCCGACAGCTTATATTGAAGTTGTTGTGTTTCCATAAATAAGTTTCAGTTATGATTTGATGTTGCGAATAATTTTGAAATCAACCGACAAACGGCATATACGGCAGGCTTGCAAGCCAGCTGATGAAGTCAAGAATCTGATTGCTGAGCCAGTTAATCGGTGTGTTGAGAACTCCTACATAAAGGAGAACAAAAAGACCGATAAAAAAGTACATCTGATATCTGTAAAAGAATTCAACAGCCTTGTCGGGTAAAAATACGAACAGAACCTTTGAGCCGTCAAGAGGCGGAATCGGGATAAGGTTAAACACAGCAAGTCCGACATTGCACGAAATGTAGAAGCTCAAGAATTGAACAACATATCCTCCGATTGTCGAAAGCGGAAATGCGCCTGTAAAAAGGATAATCGGATAGTAAATGAGGAGTCCGACAAAAGCCGCAACGATATTTGCAATCGGTCCCATAATTGCGGTGATTGCCATACCGACCTTTGGATTTTTAAAATTCCTCGGATCAATCGGAACAGGCTTTGCCCAACCGAATCCGAACAAAAGCATACACAAAGCACCCATAGGGTCAATGTGGCTGAGCGGATTAATCGAAAGTCTGCCTCTGCCCTTTACCGCCTTATCACCGAGAAGTGACGCAGTAAAAGCGTGCGCCCATTCATGGAACGGGAGAATTAAAAATATAATAACGAGTACAGCCAATATTTCGGCAATTACCGAGCCGAAATCAAGGTTGCCGTTTCTGATGCCGTTAAGTAATAATGAGAGCATAAGAGCCTCCTGAAATCTGAATTTTTAGGTAACAATCGTGTAACTATATTTATTCTTAATTATATAATATATCGTCAAAAATTACAAGAGCAAAAAACAAGTTAAGAAATTTTCAAAAAACACTTGCATTTTCTCTCATTTTCTGTTATTATAACAAAGTTAGAAATAGAATTAGTTTTCTTTAAGGAGGTGCAGACGCATGGCAAAATGTGAATTCTGCGGTAAGGATGTAAAGTTCGGTATTAAGGTATCTCACTCACACAGAAGATCAAACAGAACATGGAAGCCCAACGTACAGCGTGTTAAGGCTATTGTTGACGGTTCACCAAAGCGTGTATATGCTTGCACCCGTTGTTTGCGTTCAGGTAAGGTTACCAGAGCTAACTGATTTTACAGATTACGAAACAGCTCCACTATTTACGGTGGAGCTGTTTTTTTGTATTTTTATCAGAATATTAAACCTCAATCACAGCACAGAAAGAGGGCTGACCTTTGTTTGGTCAGCCCTCTTAATTATTAGTCTTTATCAGCCGTTAAAGGATTTCTTCCTTCTTACGAAGAACGAACATTACACAAGTTGAGCCGATGAGAAGTGTAAGAATTACAACAGCCAGAGGAGCTTCACCTGTCTGAACAGCAGCATTTGCATTGTTATTGCCGCCGTTATCAGATGTATCCGGACTTGAAATTGCCGATCTTGACGCTGTA
>JABLTK010070449.1_pt1 | contig 25786 bp, 20 predicted proteins | sample 7160131 | NCBI WGS metagenome assembly JABLTK01 (sample SAMN14651221, study PRJNA627086) | human gut metagenome | isolation source: feces | host: Homo sapiens
ACAATTTCAGAGGACGGCAGATTGTCTGTTAAACTTCCCGAAGCAAACAAGATTGACATCGAAAACAGAATCAGCGTTGTTGTAACCGACAGCGAGGATAAGCCTGTTAAGGGTATGACTGTTGCAATCACTGAAACCGCAGCCGAGGGTGAAGCAAAAGCAGCGGTTGATGTTACGGACGAAAACGGAAAAGTTACGGTTCCTCCCACAACAATTGACTATACCGATATTAACGGTACGGCAAATGTTAAAGACTATACCGTAATTGTTGAGGATACAAAGTCAAAAATTGAAAAAGCGTTTGTAACGCTTAACGAAGACGGCACGATCTCGGTATTGCTTCCCGAAAACCTGAAAATCGAGCATAGCAACAGAATTACTGTAACGGTGCTTGATAAGGACGGCAATGGCGTGAAGAATATTTCTGTAACCGTAAAAGAAAATATTCCTGAAACATCGGAAACTGAAACCGAAAATAAGGTTGAAGCTAAAATTGCAGTCGGTGTTACGGATAAAGACGGCAAGGTCATTGTTCCTCCTGCAAGCGAAGGTATAACCGACAAGGACGGAAAGACAGACATTTCCGAAACTATCCCCGGCAAGGACACAGACGGTGACGGCAAGGAAGATACCGAAGAAACAAAAACCATTTATAACATTCTTGTTGAGGATACCAAAGGAAAAATTGAAAATGCGTATATCGAAATCAAAGACGGCAAAATCACCGTTACGCTTCCCGATACGCATACGCTCACAACTTCAAATCAGACAACCGTAACCGTGCTTGATAAGGTCAACAAAGGTGTTGCAAATGTTTCCGTAACCGTTACGGATAAAATTAAGACAACTGCAACAAAGTCTACCGATACAAACGGTAAAATTACTGTTCCCGTCAAGTCAACAGGCGGCGGATCCTCCTCTGGTGGCGGCGGTGGTCGTGGCGGCAGCAGAGGAGGCAGCTACATAAATTCCAACATCACAAATATTACCGTCACAAATAAAAGCGGAAAAACTGTATCTGTTTCAAAATCAACCGACAAGGACGGCAAAATCACGCTGACACTTCCGAATGGTGCAAATCTCACAGGTGATAACTACTACACCATTAAGGCAACCGACAATAAAGGCAATGCAAAGGCTGAAATTTCTATCGTTTTGAAAGATAAGAAAAATAACACAGCTAATGGCACAACGGATAAAAACGGTATGCTGATACTTCCCGGAAGCAAACACAAGGCATATATTATGGGATACCCGGATGGTTCATTCAGACCTGACGGCGATATGTCCCGTGCTGAAGCTGCGGCAATCTTTGCACGTCTTATCGCTGATAAGAAAAATGAGTCTGTGAAAGGAACGCCTTCATTTAAGGATACACCAAACAACAAATGGTATTCTGCTTTTGTTGGTTATCTTGAAAAATATAATATCATAAGCGGATATGAAGACGGTACATTCCGTCCGGATGAATCAATTACTCGAGCAGAATTCGTTACAATCGCAGTTCGCTATTATTCGTTATTTAATGAGGTAAAATCAGTATCGAATACGACAAAATACAATGACCTTTCAAATAACTACTGGGCAATTAAGAATATAAGCTATGCGACAAGTGAGAAATGGCTCAATGGCTATTCCGATGGATCTTTCAGACCTGATATTGTCGTTACACGAGCTGAAGTTGTGACGATTATTAACCGTGCAACGGGACGCAATGCCGATACAGAATTTATCAACAAAAATCTGACTGTTCTCAACAGATTTACAGATGTTAAGAACAATTCTCACTGGGCAGCATATGACATTTTTGAAGCATCAAATGATCATACCGGAATAACTAACGGTTCAAACGAAATCTGGAGCAAATAAATTGGTATGAGGGAGTCGCGCAATCGGCTCCCTCATTACAGAAAGGAAAAACCATGAGAAATATAATAAACAGATTAATGCTAACATTGCTTATACTGACTTGCATCGGCAGTGTTGCCATCCCGGTGTATGCGGACACGGACGGTACGGAGTTACAGGTTGTCGAGCCGCAGAAACTGGAAATACAGCTTGGTCAAAGCTGGGCCGGCGTAGAGTTTACATTAAAAACTGATGCCGGTATGTACCCGAACGCAATTCCTGTTGATGAAACCGGTGTACTGAAATTAGAAATCGGCGGCAGCAAAAGTTATGTTCTTTCATGCTTACAGTCATCTATTGATATTCCCGATCCGGATAACAATACCCCTGCCACACTGATGACTTTAACGCGCGATAAGCAAAACGCTGCTGCAGCTGAGGAAAAAGACGCCAAACAGTCTGAGACGATTCCGGTAACACAGATAGTTTTTCTTGCGGTTGGAATCGTCCTTGCGATAAGCGCTTTGGTTGCTATTCATATTACATCAAAACACCATAGCTCAGATGACGACGATGAAGATGATGCTGAATAATCTCTCAGACTGAAATAAAAAAGCAAAAATATTACTTATAGTAATATTTAATAAAATAATTAAAATAAATATTACCATAAGGGTTGACAATGGGGCTGTTCTGTGGTATACTATAACCGTGGCAGGGGTTTGTATCCAGGCTTTCGGTTCTTCGGGAGATTCCCGGAGGCAGACTTAGATATAAGGAACCGTTACGGAGAAGCATAGTGAGCAATCCATAATGATACAGCCCCTAACAATTGAATATGTAGCCGAAAGGCTGCTTAAATACTTACAGAGTCAAACGCCGAGTGAGACACCAATATATCGGCACTTTGATTCTGTATGCCTATTTTTGCAGACTTTCGGCTTTTTTTATTGCATATCAGGACTAAAACATTTAATGATTGGAGGAAAACAACATGAAGAAAAAAAGAAAGGGAATCACCGGCGGCATTCACCGCTGCCCGTATTGCGGCAGTCCTGTTACCTACAGAAGTGCTGATGGTATCTATAAAGATAACAGCCGCGGAACAATGCTCTATGTATGTTCACATTATCCGGAATGCGACGCATATGTGCGCGTTCATACAGGAACAAATATTCCGGTGGGAACAATGGCAGACCGAAAGCTTCGCAAGCTCAGAAATGAGGCACACAAACATTTTTCAAAACTGATTCGCGATGACTATATGACCAAGCAGGAGGCATATCAGTGGCTTGCCGGTTTGCTCGGCGCACCACAGCGGGAAGCTCATATCGGATATTTGAGTGAGTATTATTGCAATATTGTCATTGAGGAAAGCAAAAAGGAATATGAACGCTATTTAAGAAAAAAGCGTGAAAGAAAAAATTTTGAAAGGAGCGCGTTGGCATCATGACATTAACGAAAGAAATGCAAAAGAAAGTCGAAGAAAATATGGGACTTGTCGGTAAAGTTATAAGCGATAAAATTCACGGCTTGGATACTCCGAACTTTTATTCTTATGACGATCTGTTTCAAATAGGTTGTATCGGTTTATGCAAGGCAGCTTACAGTGATTGCGGCGGAACTTTCTCTACATATGCGTATAGACTTATCTGGAATGAAATTTGCGACGCTCTGCGCTATGGAGTGAAAAAATCCAAAGCGGAACAATTACTTGAGGATATCAACAGTATTCGAGCTGAAGAAACTGCCGCGCCCTCATTTGAAACGCAGGTTGAGTGCATCGAAACAATAAATAAAGTAAAAAAAGGCGCACCCACCGGTATTGCAAAAGGGATTGACGCACTGATGATGTCTGTTGTAGGAGGATATTCGTGCAAGGAAATCGGCAAAAAACTTCATATGCGGACAAATATTGTAACAGCACAGATGTCAAAAGCACGAAAGTACCTGCGTAAAATTCCTGAGCTTAACGATTTATACTTCGCCGGTGATGCTGTATGAGAAAAAAGAGATTTATAATACCGGGATTGATTCTGTTTGTTATTGTACTGGCATTCAAGTGTTTCCTTTTTATCGGATATGTTCCGAGTGAGTCTATGGAACCGACACTGAAATCCGGAAGTTACATTATCGGCAGCAGAATTTATGGTGAACTGAAAACCGGAGATATTATAATATTTGAGCATGATGGGAAAATGCTTGTCAAACGCATAGCGGCAACAGAAGGAGAGTGGATCACCGAAAACGGATTTACTTATATTGTCCCCAATGGCAGTTATTTTGTCATGGGTGACAATCGAAACCATTCGTTTGATTCACGATATTGGACAGAACCGTATGTGCGTGAAAATGAAATTGAAGCAAAAATGCTATATTGATTAAAAAACATGGCAGAAGCTTATTCGCTTTTTGCCATGTTTTCGTTTCGTAACTGATAGTTTTATTACTTGACTGTTAAAAACGCTCCAACGCCTTGAAAAATAAGGATTTAAGCTATTTATAAAGTTTGCAGTCAATGATAAAATTATTATAGTCAATTATATCATAATTGGCGTAAAAAAACAAGTTTTTGAGGAAAATTTATAAGAATTATCCGTCAAAAATTTAATGTCAAAGGAGTGATTTTCTATGGCTCGCAAGGGTGAAAATATTTACAAAAGAAAAGACGGAAGATATGAGGGTCGATATATAAAGGACTACGATTTGCAAGGAAAAGGTATTACCGGATATGTTTACGGGAAGTCATATAAAGAAGCAAAGGAAAAACTTTTAATTGCAAAAGCAAAGGTTAAACAGCAGCAAAACAAACCTCCCTCAGAAATGTTTGTGAAGGATTGGTTTGAAAAGTGGCTGTCAACGCAAAAGCACATAAAAAAATCATCATATACGGTGTATTCCTCGCTCGTTGAAAATCATATTGACACGGAACTCGGAAATATGCGGCTATGCGATATTACAAAACTCACGGTGCAGGGCTTTATAAACGGTCTTGTTGCAAAATGGGAGCCGTCAACAGTTAAGCTGATTTATACCGTGTTAAAGCTCGGTTTGGATACTGCCGCCGATAACGGCTTAATGCCTACCGTATGCAAGCGTATAAAGCTGCCGAAGCAGAAAAACAAAGAGGTTGTCGTGTTTGGTAAAAACGAACAGAAAGCAATAGAAAAGTACATTGAAAGCTCGGATAATCCTAATGATATAGGGATTTTGATTTGCCTTTACACAGGTATCAGAATCGGAGAATTATGTGCATTGGAATGGAAAAATATTGACTTAAAAAGAGGTGTTATATCTATAATGCAAACGCTTTACAGAGCAAAGTCCGACAAAGGAAAAAAGAAAACAGAAATCGTGATTGCCCTACCGAAAAGCGATACATCTGTGCGTGATATACCACTTCCGAAGTTTTTAACCGCAAAGCTCAAAGCGATTGAACACGGAGGTGGTTTTTTAATTAACCGCAAGGGAAAATTTATCGAGCCGACTGTTTACGCTCGGAGGTACAAGGCAATATTAAAGGAAATCGGCGTCCGTGATGTTAAATTTCATACGACCCGACACACATTTGCGACAAGGGCGTTGGAAATCGGAATGGATATAAAGACGCTTTCGGAAATACTCGGACACGCATCTCCGACAGTCACGCTGAATATCTATGCTCACTCCCTTCCGGAGCACAAGGCAAAGGAAATGGATCGGCTCGGAAAAATGTATAATCCGTCTTAATAAGCCGTCAAAACTCATAAAATGCTTGAAAAATATAATACTATAAAGGATAAGTCGTATAACTATCAGTTTTACGATTTTTTATTTTGTCCAAAAATCGCAGTAATTAAACATTTGACGGAGAAAGGAGTTTTCTATGTGGAAACTGAAAAACGATTACACCGCTGCTGTTTTACGGGACATCGCCCCGAAAAATTAAGCCTTTCCGAAGCAGAGGTAAAACCTCTTTTGGAAAAGGCTATTGATACGGCGATAGAAAACGGTTTTACAACATTCATAACGGGTATGGCACCGGGCGTTGATATATGGGCGGCTGAAATTGTGCTTAAAAAAAGAAAGCATAATACGGCACTGCACCTAATCTGTGCCGTGCCACACCCCGGCTTTGAAAAGCGAAAGACCAAATATGAGGCAGAACGCTACAAAAAAATAATTGATAGTGCCGATTATACGCAGACGATATGCGATTGCTATTTTCGAGCCTGCTATCAAAGAAGAAATGAATTCATGGTAGACCATTCAAGTCTTGTTATAGCGGTGTGGAACGGAACACCGTCAGGCACAAAGAATACCATTGATTATGCTGAACGAAAAGGAGTTAAAGTAGTTAATGTTTTGGAGGTGGCTATGCAATGAAAAACAGATCTCGCATTATCTCGGCGCTTTTGTGTATTTGTATGCTGCTTTGTATTTGCTCCTGCACAAACGAAGCTGTACCGATAGCCGAAGAACCTAATGCTCCCGGACAGTCGGAAAATGTCACGGAAACAGAAGCGCCGAAAGATACAACCGATTATTCCGAACACAGCTTTGCGGTACATTATATTGATGTCGGGCAAGGCGATGCGGCGCTTGTACTCTGTGATGATAAAACAATGCTTATTGACGGCGGAAAGCCGCACGCCAGCAGTATTATTTATACCTATCTCAAAAACTTAAACATTGATTATCTCGATTATATTGTCGCATCGCACGCAGATGATGACCATATCGGCGGACTTTCGGCACCGCTTGCTAAAATGAAGGTCGGAAATGTGTTAGCTCCGGAAACGGAAGCTGATACACGCTCGTATGAAAGTCTGAAAAATAAAACTGCTGAACAAGGCTTGACAATAGCTCACCCCAAACCGGGCGAAAGCCTTGATTTCGGCAGCAGCACAATAGAGTTTTACGGTCCTATAACAGAGAGCGAAAGCGATCGCAACAACGGATCCATTGTAATGAAAATTATATACGGCGATACCTCTTTCCTTTTTACGGGCGATGCGGAGCGTGAGGAGGAACAGGAAATATTAAGCGCCGGATATGACCTGTCGGCAACAGTGCTGAAAGTCGGACATCACGGAAGTAAAAACTCGACCACATATCCGTTTTTGCGTGAGATTATGCCGAAGTATGCGGTGATTTCTGTCGGAGATAATAATTACGGACACCCGACGGAAGATACATTAAGCCGTTTGCGTGACGCAGATGTTAAAGTATACCGTACCGATATGCAGGGTGATATTGTTGCAACAAGCGACGGAAAGACCGTTACGGTTACAACAAAGAAAAACAACAACGCTCAAACCAACCCGACCGAAAATGAAAAATTAACCTCTGCTCAAAGTTCTGAAAATGCGGTAAATCAAGAAATTTGCGAATACATAGGCAATGCGAATACAAAGAAATTCCACTATCCCGAATGTGGTGCTGTTTCACAAATGAAAGAAAAAAACAAGGTTTACTTAAACTGTACCCGTGATGAAGCTATAAAAGACGGATATACCCCCTGTGGAAGATGTAATCCATAATTGTGCACAACGATGAAATTTGTAAAATCATACTTTAGAATGATGACAAAAGCCGAAATATGTGATATAATTAAAATAATTATGTGCAAAATTATTTGAGAAAGGACTTGACAGGCTATGTTGGTTGGCGTAAAATCGGTACATACATACATACATACAGTATAGGTCTGTCTTTTTTCAAAAAGATAATAGAAATATTAAAGGTACACTTTACCTCTGTTAACAGAAATAAAGTGTACCTTTTTGTTTTGAGAAAAATATCGTATAATTTATGCTGCAATTGCGGCATAAATTATATTGACGCCGAAGAAGGATGTTTTAGAAATGAATATTGTGATATGCGATGACCAAATAAATGAACTTGAAAACATAAAGCAGATTGCATCGGAATATGCAAAAGCGCATCCGGAATTGTTTATAACAATTACCTGTTTCTCAAACCCTCTTGATATGCTGGATGATATAAGCAAAAACGATGTTCCGGATATTGCACTTCTTGATATTTGCATGCCTGGTGTTCTGGGAACCGAGATTGCGAAGGAGCTTAAAAGCAAAAGCGAAGATAATACAGATATCATTTTTTTGACGACAAGTTCTGATTTTGCGGTTGAGGCATTTGCACTGCATGTCAATGACTATTTGACAAAGCCGTTTACAAAAGAAAGACTTACCGATACACTTGACAGGATAATCGAAAAAAGAAACAAGCGTTTGTTTGTGCCTGTGACGTGCGGACGGGAAGTGCACCGCATTGACTTATATCAGGTGCTGTATATGGAATCGAGAAATCATACTATTGAAATATACTTAAAATCGGGAAAGAATATCAAAACACATACAACTCTTGCAGAAATGAAAAATATGTTTGATATTGTGAAAGGTTTTATATCGGTCGGTGCTTCATATGTTGTAAATCTAAGATGTGTGCAAAGTATTCTTCAGACCGAACTTATTATGATAAACGGACAAAGTATACCCATTCCGAGACGTCTCAGAAATGTTGTTAAGGAACAATACTTTGATTTTTATCGGGAGGAGGCAACGAAAAAATGATACATATTTTTGCGGCTATGGTATTGCTGGGAATTTCCCATCTGGTTTCATTTTGGGCAATGACGGAACTGAAATATTCCAAGCGAAAAACGGCATTGATTTATTGGGGATTCTTCGTTATGTTTGTCTGCTTTGTAATGCTTTCTTATGCAGTGTTCGGAGACAGCCCCGGCTATTATGCAACGGCATTTGTAAGTACAATTGTTATGGCGTTTTTTGTTTTTATATTAAACTCTGCCGATCCGATTTGCAAGAAGATTTTTCTGTTTATCAGTTATGCAAACGTGTTTAGTATGTTCGTGTGTATTTCGCTTATAATATGCAGTGTATTTTTCAAAGGAGCACAGGAAATAGTTATATATTATGCGAGAAATATTATAAGAACAGTTTTGTTTGTTCCGGTGGCAATCCTATACATCCGCTTTTTGCGCTCTTCGGTAAGAGCTGTGTCAGGGAAACGTCTCAAAACCTGGTACTCCATATCGGTGGTTTCTGCTTTGTTTTTGTTAATTTTTGCGTTGTTTGTCGTAATTTTTAATGCAGAATACAAAAATGTAGACAGATACATTCCATTTTTTGCAGTTTCCGTTTTAATCTATATATCAGTTTTATGGGTTATTTTCGGCACGGTTCAATCTATGATAGTTGAAAGTAATACGGAGTTAATTAAACAAAATGCAGCCTATTTGCAGGGACAGCTTAAAACCGCGAAGGAAAATGAATTAACGGCAAAGACAATTCGTCACGATTTCAGACATCACAATCAGAACATTGAGTCTATGTTGAAAAAGGGTGAAATTCAAGAGGCTCTGGATTATTTGAAACAATATAATGACAGCTTAGATGCTGCAAAAATAAGCGAATTTTGCCCCAATATTACCGTGAATGCCATTTTGAACAGCTTTTATACAAAAGCACAAAAGAATGGGATTTCGATTTCTGCCGAAGCAGATATCAAAGAAAATACAACAATATCCGATATGGATTTTGTTGCTGTTTTATCAAATCTTTTGGAAAACGCAGTAAACGGCTGTATTGAATGTAATGCAGGCGGTGAGATAAAGGTTAATATACGAACGGTTGCAGACAAAACCGTGATTGTATGCTCCAACCCGTGCAGAGAGGATATTTGTATAGAAAACAACATGATTAAAAACCGAGGTATAGGAATAGCAAGTATACTTTCGTCAATCCGAAAATATGACGGTGACATCAAATACAGTTATGATAATGGGATATTAACTGCTTGCATTATTTTAAATTCTTAAAACGACCAATTACGCAGCAAAACGACCAATTACGACCAAAGCCATCCGAAAGGGTGGTTTTTTTGATATAATATAAAATGTAATTTGTTGCTCGGTTGCGCGGAGGTGAAAAATTTGTTTTTCAGAAAGAAAAAAATAACATTTGATAAAGCGGCAAAATTCAATTATGAATTGGATACAAATGAGAGCCTGAAAGAGGAGCTAAAAAATCTCGCGCTATGCAGAAATGATATAGCCGGGACAGAGTACTTATCGAAAATGTTGTCACTGTTCAGAAAAGAAGGTCTTGATATTACACTGAAAGAGCTTGATATGCTTCTTTTGCTGAGAGCCAAAACCGATCAAGTGTTGCTGGAAAGAAATAAATAACACAATAATATACATAAAAGCAATTCAGCATAGAATGGGGTAAATAATATATGAAAGGAATAATTTTAGCCGGCGGCAGCGGAACACGCCTTTATCCGGCGACAAAAGCTTTAGTGAAGCAGCTTTTGCCGGTGTATGACAAGCCAATGATTTATTATCCGCTGTCAACATTGATGCTTGCCGGTATACGGGATATTTTGATCATATCAACGCCGGAGGATCTGCCCGCTTTTGAGCGGCTTTTCGGTACGGGAGAAAAACTTGGGCTTAATATATCTTATGCGGAGCAGAGTGTTCCGAGAGGTCTGGCAGACGCCTTTTTGATTGGCGAAAACTTTATAGGGAAGGACAGTGTATGCCTTGTGCTTGGGGACAATTTGTTTTACGGGCAAAACCTCACCGCAAATTTACAATCAGCCGTGCAGGAGCTTGACGGAGCTGTTGTGTTCGGTTATCCGGTAAACAATCCTTCAGCCTTTGGCGTATGTGAATTTGATGGAAACGGAAATGTTATATCAATAGAAGAAAAACCTGAAATACCCAAATCAAAATATGCTGTGCCCGGACTTTATTTTTACAACAATGATGTTATAGAAATTGCAAAAGGGCTCAACCCCTCAAATCGAGGTGAGCTTGAAATAACCGACATTAATAACGAATACATAAAGCACGGTCGGCTGAAGGTTAAATTATTCGGCAGAGGAATGGCTTGGTTTGACACAGGAAGTCCTGGGGCACTTCATGAAGCCGGAGAGTTTGTCGGAATGATTCAGGAAAAGCAGGGATATTACATATCCTGTATAGAGGAAATTGCGTGGAGAAAACATTTTATAGATGATGCTCAATTTTGGGTGCTGGGTAAAGAACTGCAAAACAGTGAGTATGGAAAATATATTTTAAGATTGGCCGGTGATGAATCGTGATACAGCTTGTAACCGGCGGCGCGGGATTTATAGGCACCAATTATATAAGATACATACTTGAAAACCATCCCGATGACCGGATTGTTTGCGTAGACAAATTAACATATGCCGGAAATTATGATAATATATCGGAATTTCAATCAGAGAACAGATTTGATTTTGAGCATGCCGATATTTGTGACAGAGAGGCGGTTTATGCGATCGTTCAAAAATACAAGCCCGACTGCATTGTGAATTTTGCGGCTGAAAGCCATGTTGACCGTTCGGTTGAAAACCCCGAAATATTCCTTGAAACAAATATTCTCGGCACAGCGGTTTTGCTTGATGCGGCAAAGCATTTCGGCATAAAGCGGTTTCATCAGATTTCAACCGATGAGGTTTACGGGGATTTGCCACTGGACAGAACGGATTTGAAATTTGATGAAAATTCTCCGATAAAGCCGTCGAGTCCATACTCGGCATCAAAGGCATCGGCGGATATGCTGTGTATGGCATATTACAGAACCTACGGTACGCCGATTACGGTTTCAAGGTGTTCAAACAACCTGGGACCATATCAGTTTCCTGAAAAGCTGATACCGCTTATGGTTGAAAGGGCATTAAACAATGTACCGCTGCCGGTATACGGCGACGGGAAAAATGTGCGTGACTGGCTGTATGCGAAGGATCACTGCCGTGCGGTTGATATGATTGTACGCAGCGGAAAAATCGGCGAGATTTACAATATAGGCGGAAACAGCGAGATGTCGAATATTGAAGTTGTAAAAACAATACTTGATATTCTCGGAAAGCCCGATTCTTTGATAACTTATGTGAAAGACAGACCGGGACACGACAGACGTTATGCAATAAATTCGGAAAAGTTGCAAAATCAACTTGGATGGAAACCGGAAACGAATTTTTCAGAAGGTATTCAAAAAACAATAAAATGGTATTGTGACAATCCGGAATGGGTGGAAAGAATCCGAACCGGTGAATATAGAAAATATAAATGTGAGGTGCAAAAAGATGTTTAAAAAATTGAAAGGTTTACTTTCTTTAGTTATCTGTATATCGTTGCTGTGCACCGTTATGCCGATAACAGGCTTTGCTGCGGAAAGTAATGCGGCAAGCGTTACATTTAACGGGAGCACAGAGTATTACGCCACAGTCGATGCGGCGTGGGCTGCGGCGGTTTCATTCGATACAACCGCAGAAAATAAGGCGACCGTTAAACTGCTTGATAACTGCACGGCAGAAAACACGCTGACCAACACAGAGGGCTATCTGGTTTTAGACACAAACGGCAAAACCTTAACCACACCGAATGCCATTGCACATACAAACGATGTGCTCTGCGGTATCGGCGCGGAGGGCGGCAGCCTTGAAATAATCGGAAACGGAACCATATCCGGACTTTCAGCCGCTGATTTCGGCAGAGCAATTCTTTTGATAACCGGCGGAGAGGTTTATGCGGACGGTGTTACAATCCATAATACCGGAACCAGTGGCAGCAATTCAGTTCGCGTAAACGGCGGCAGTTTTTACTTTTTAGACGGTTATCTCCACGCAGACGGTGAGTATGCATTAAGAGCCGATAGCGGTAATGTTTATCTTTACTCAGGTAAAGTTGAGAGTACCGGCCGTTTGGCAGCGGCTATCAATGACATGCTGTTGGATGTTCAAATATGTTACAGCGATAAACCGCTGTACTTTATAGATAACGACACAGACAACTGGGCTTTGATATCCAGCATGTCGAAAGTGCATTTGGCTGATAATCTCATTATGGATTTGGAATACAGTGACAATCCCGACGGCTCAAATTCAAAAATACTAAAAAATGTCACGGCAATCGACACGGCGGCGAACACGGAAAAAAATTATCTTAAAATTCAGACATACAAAACGTCCTGTCTGTTCGGCACCAAGTATGGCAGCACGCTTTTAAGCAAAATTAAAAGTGCCGGTGTTACGGACTTAACCGAGGACGCATTTACCGCCGTGCATTTTGTGGATTTGGCGGACTATGATCTGACAGATGTCACTTATTCCGACTATTCCGCAAACGGTGACGGCAGTGTGAAGGCATGGGTCAGCGGCACAGAACTGTACATCGGCGGCAACGGAAAAATCATAGCCGGAAACAGCCTTGCATACGCGTTCGCAAACGGTAAAAAGATTGACAGAATCACGGGACTTGATCGGCTTTACACATCAAACGTCACCGATATGGAATATATGTTCTATAACTGCGGCAGAGAATCCACAGTATTTACGCTGGATTTGGGAGACGGTTTTGACACGTCAAACGTTACGAATATGGATAATATGTTCTGTTGCTGCGGCAAAGACTCCACAGTATTTACGCTGAACCTCGGCGATCATTTTGACACGTCGAAGGTTACGGATATGGGATGGATGTTCTATTACTGCGGTTCAAGCTCCCCCGCCTTTATGCCGGATTTGGGAGATAAGTTTGATACATCGTATGTTACCGATATGTACCAGATGTTCGTGCGCTTCGGCTATAGCAGCACGGTATTTACAACGTTCGATTTAAGCGGATTTACAGTCAATCCAAGCACAAATTTGGACGGATTTGCAAGGGATATTCCGGCAACAAAACTGATTTTCGGCAAGGGCTGGAGATATGCGACTTTGCCCGCGCAATACCACTATCTGGCACAGTGTTCCGTAATCACACCGACCGAAATTGTCGGCGCAACGAAAAACCTGCTTAACTATGATTGGACGAAAGAAAAAAGAACGGTTACATTTACCGATAACGCAGCCTACACAATAACGGCTGCGGCGGAAGACGGCGGCACGGTATCGGGCGGCGGAACAGTTCTTGACGGCGAAAGCATAACCCTTACCGCTTCGGCAAACGAAGGCTACACCTTCGAAGGATGGTATGACGGCGATGCAAAGGTTTGCGAAACAGAAGAATTTGTGATTGAAGACGCAGACGGCGACAAAACCTATACGGCAAAATTTACCGAAAAAACTGCCGTTGTATCCAAACTGTTCAATACAGAGTATTACGGTACGTTGTTAAACAAAATAAAGTTTGACAGCGTTACCGATGTTAAAGAAGATGAAATTACCGGCGTGCATTTTGTGGATTTGGCGGATTATGATTTGACAAGCGTTACCTATTCCGACTATTCCGCAAGCGGTGACGAAAGCGTGAAGGCATGGATGGACGGCACAGAGCTTTACATCGGCGGCTACGGAAAAATCATAGCGGGAAGCAGTCTTGTATACGCATTTAGAACCGGCGAGAAAATTAACAGCATAACAGGGTTTGAAATGCTTGACACATCAAATGTAACAGACATGTCACAGATGTTCCAATCCTGCGGAAATCATTCTACGGAATTTACTCTTGACTTGGGTAATAATTTTAACACATCCAACGTTATACGAATGAAAGATATGTTCTACGGCTGCGGCCGTGAATCTACGAAATTCACACTCAATTTGGGAGATAATTTTGATACGTCAAATGTATATGATATGTCCGGTTTGTTCCACAACTGCGGATACAACAGCACCGTGCTTGCACTTGATCTGGGAGAAAAGTTTGATACGTCAAATGTAATTAACATGTCCGACATGTTCAATGGCTGCGGAGCCAAGAGCACGGTATTTACGCTTGATCTGGGAGAAAAGTTTGACACGTCAAATGTCACCAATATGAAATCTATGTTTCGTGAGTGCGGTTATTCTTCCACGAAATTTACCATCAGCTTAGGAGATAAATTCGACACTTCAAAAGTTACCGATATGAGTAATATGTTTTATAGATTTGGAGACGCGTCCGAGGAATTCACTCTGGATCTGGGTGATCATTTCGACACATCAAACGTTGAAAACATGACGTACATGTTCTATGCCTGCGGATATAGTTCCCCAGTGTTCAAACTTAATTTTGGAAATAAATTTAACACATCAAAGGTTACCGATATGTCTTCTATGTTTGCGTACACCGGCTGCTACTCCAAGGAATTCAACCTTGCCCTGGATGATCGCTTCGATACATCGAATGTTACCAGTATATCTGCAATGTTTTTGGGCTGCGGCTCTGAATCTGAAACATTTACCCTTGACCTGGGCAATCATTTCGATACATCAAAAGTTATCGGCAGTATGGCGTTAATGTTCCAGAGATGCGGCGAAACTTCCAAGGTATTTACACTGGATTTGGGTGATAAATTTGACACATCAAACGTTACAAATATGAACAATATGTTTTACAGATGCGGTTTTAAATCTAACGTATTTACCCTTGATTTTGGGGATAAGTTTAATACATCAAAAGTTACCGATATGAGCGGAATGTTCGGCTACTGCGGATTTAACAGCACAGCATTTACAACACTTGATTTAAGCTCATTCACTATCGGTGCAAAAACAAACCTTCGCAGTTTTGCAACCTATTCTCCCGTAACGGAATTTATCTTTGGCGAGGGCTGGGCAAACGCATCTCTTCCGACAAAAAATGCTTTTTATTCGTATGATAAAGTTGACACCACAGTTACCGGGGCAACCAAAAACCTGCTTAACTATAATTGGACAAACGACAGAAGAACAGTAACATTCCCGGATAAAAACTATTATACAATAACGGCTCTGGCAGATGATGGCGGTACGGTTACGGGCGGCGGAACTATAGTCGAAAGCAGCAGCATAACCCTTACCGCAGCGGCAAACGACGGTTACACCTTTGCCGGCTGGTACGACGGCGACACAAAGGTGTGCGACACGGCGGAATTTACGGTTGAGAATGTAACCGAGGATAAAACCTACACGGCGAAATTTGCAAAGAACGCCGTATCTTACACAATTACGGCAGAAGCCGGCACGGAAGGCGGTACGGTATCGGGCGGCGGAGAAGTAACCGAGGGCGGCAGCATAACCCTCACCGCAACGGCAAACGACGGCTACACCTTTGCCGGCTGGTATGACGGCAACACAAAGGTTTGCGATACAGCGGAATTTACGGTTGAGAATGTAACCGAGGACAAAACCTACACGGCTAAATTCACAAAGAATACTGTATACTACACAATTACGGCAGAAGCCGGCACAGAAGGTGGCTCGGTTTCGGGCGGCGGAGAAGTAACCGAGGGCGAAAGCATAACCCTTACCGCAACGGCAAACGACGGTTACACCTTCGACGGCTGGTATGACGGCGATACAAAGGTTTGCGACACAGCGGAATTTGTTGTCAGCAACGTAACGGAAGATAAAACCTATACGGCAAAATTTACGAAAAACCAGGTTGTTGACCCAGACCCCGAGCCTTCTGAATTTGATTTTACAACAATCAGGACGCTTCGTGCAAAAGATATCGTTGTTAACCACAGCGATAAAACAATTACAATGTCGGCAGACGGCAACGTTAAAAATATCGCAATTTACCAAGACCAGAAAACTGTCATTCCCGACGGAACAATAAAGCTTGCCGATGCAAAAGATGCAACAATAAAGCAGAATTCCGGAAGCTTTTACATTATGAATAACGCAGGAAGTGCTGTTGTAACCGTTGATATTACTGTCGGCGGTGTAACGAAACAATATACCCTTTCGGTTAATTTCAATGATTTTGTAGAGAAGAACCTCAGAATGTATCAAAGAAAGATAGGTTCTACACAAAAGGACATTGTGTACGGTACAGATGTGGGTTATGTTGCAGGAAATGAAATTCACATAACTCCCGACGCAGGGGTTGAATATATCGGTCTTACAAAATATCAGGGAACTCCCGGAAATTATAACGGAATTATAACGCCTGTTAAGTCGTATCCCACATACTCGACTTTTGAAGAGTCAACTTCATCGAATGAACCGATATTTATAGACTGGCAGGGCTGTATATTTGTAAAACGTCCGACCGACGGCAGCAAAAGCGTAGAACTGGAAGTAAATTACACGCTGGGAACCGAAACGAGCGTATATAAAGTGATTGTTGATTTTTCGGAGGAGTCGGAGTTCGCATTTTCTGCAATCCGCAGTGAGCGTGCAAAAAACATTGTAATCGACCACGAAGGAAAAACCATTACAATGGACTCCGACGGCAGAGTTTCAAATATCGCCGTGTATAAATATCAGCTTGGCAGCCAAAGCAATATGCAGATTACTCTTGCAGATAAGCTGAGTGCTGATGTAACGCAAAACGACGGAAGCTTTTATATTAAAGATAGCGGCAGCGGCACAGCTTCGGTTTTAGTTGACATAACGATTGGCAACACAACCAAGCAATATACTCTTACCGTCAACTTTGCAGATGCGTTTGATTTTACAGACATACGCTCGCTCAGAGCAAAAAATACAACTGTTGACCACGAGAATAGAACTATCACGGTTGACTCTGACGGTATAGTTTCAAATATCGCCGTATATAAAGCACAAAGCGACATCATAAAGGGCGGCAGCATTACTCTTGCCGATATGTTGAATGCAAGTGTTCAGCAAAATGCAGGCAGCTTTTATATTAAAGATGACGGCAGCGGTTCTGCGTCAGTTTTGGTTGATATTACAATCGGAAAAATGACAAAACAATACACATTAACTGTAAATTTCTCGGACGGATTTGATTTTGACACCATCCGTACGCTCAGAGCATCCGACATAAGTGTAGACCATAATGCACAGAAAATCACCGTTTTGGCAGCTTCGGGTGCGAAAAATGTTGCTTTGTATATGTCACAGACGGGCATTATCAACGGCGGAAGACTGATATTAAAAGATGAAAAGGATTCTCTTGTTCAGAAAAATTCCGGCAGCTACTATATCATGAAGCAGGACGGTGTAAGTGAATCAACGGTTTCGGCAGATATTACAGTAGGCGGAAAGACAAAAACCTATGAAATAACTGTTTGCTTTGCCGACTAAAACTATATGCGGCACTTTGTTTTGGTTTTAAGCATAGTGCCGCTGATTTTGACTATTACGGGGTAACGAACTATGCGTAAAATTTGTTTTTATACTTTGTTATTTACGATAAGCGTGTTGCTTGGCACAACGGTTAATGCCGAGTCTGTTTCGCTGCTCAAGGATTTGGATGTTACCAACGGTTTTATGATCCAATATGACAAAGACACGCCTTTTTATACAGTAGAACTTGACGAAGGGGAAAGCGTGCCGCAAATTATCGCCGTACCAAAAAGCGATGATATTACTGTCCGCATTGACGGTGCCGGCCAAAAGGTATATCCCGGCACAGAACAAACTGTTACGGTTTCGGTTAATGACACGAAAGGTAATTTTGCAACATACACCTTGAAAGTGTATGCAAAAGGTGAAAAAGGCGGGTTGGAATTTTTACGGTGTATAAACGGCAGTATGTCACCGCAGTTTCGTGACTCGGCGAGAAATTTTTATATTATTCTTCCGAACGAATATACTGCCGCCGAGCTTGATATAAGAACTGTTGACAAGAAGGCGGAAGTAGAAGTTACGGGGAACGAAAATCTTCCGGAAGGCAAACGAAAAAAAGCCGTTATAACAGTAAGAAACTCAGACGGAACGGAATATGAATATGCACTTTATATTTACCGTGAGGCAAAGGTTTCATCCAACGTAAACCGTTCATTTTTGCTGTCGAATATTCAGATTAACAACGGCCGTATTCCGATTGCTTTTGAACAGACAAAAGGGTATTACAGAATTGCTGTTTCAAAAAGCTGCAAAAAACTTGATGTTAAGGCTTTGGCAGAGGAACGAAACAATATTGTTGAAATTTCGGGAACTGATATTGTAACTGACACAGAGCATAACATAATGACAATAACTGTCAGCAACCCGGACGACGAATCACTCGGCAAGAGTGTGTATGTTCTTGATTTTTACTGTAATTCCTATATGACAACGCCTGTATTCAGTGCATTTCAAACGACAGTGCTTGTTGCCTCCGCTGTGTTTTTTACGCTGATTTTTCTTGTCCTTGTGTATACTGTTATGCGAAGAAAACGAAAAAAACGGGGCGGCAATGTCCAAATTGAGGAAGATGTCGTATCGGAAAGAGATTTAGCTGAAAGGTGTTAGGCATATGTATTTCATTTCAAAAAAGAAAAAAGCTCTTTTTTTGACATTTTCATTTTTGCTGAACATCATACTGTTTTTACTGAGCTTTGCATTTTTGGGTTCTGTGTTTGCAACAAATGATGATTACAGAATGAGCTTAATTGTTTCGGGTGCATATACGGGCGAACCGAGCAGCACACTTGTTTTTATGAAGTACCCGATTGCTTGGATTTTATCGGGACTTTATAGAATAACATCTTCGGTGCCATGGTACGGGATCGCCACCATACTTTGTATATTGATTCCCTCAAGTATAATTTGTTATTTTATTCTGTCGGATGCAAACCGTGCAGGGAATACAAAATGCGGACTGATGCTTTATTTTCTCTTTTATTTATTCATAGTGCAAAAGCACCTTGTCCTTCCGCAGTTTACTTTAACGGCGGCGTTTATGGCAATCGGCTGGCTTGTTTTGCTCTGGTATATGCCAAAGGACAGAAAAAGTCCGATGTATTTGCTTTGCACAAGTTTTTTTGCGGCAGTATCTTTTTCGATACGTATGAAAGTGTTTATGATGATATTCCCTGTTGCGATTCTTGCAATTACTGCAAAACTCATAAACGATACGTTTTCGGCCAGAAAATACATAATCAAATACATTGTATCTATGGTTTTAACAGCAGTATTGTGCTTTTCTGTACAAATAATTGACAATAACAACACTGATTCAGAATACAAAGCTTTTAACACTGCACGCTCGCTTGTGTATGATTTCGGGGCTATACCTTCATACAGCGAAAACAAGGATTTTTACGATAAAGCGGGCATAAATGAAACTATGTTTTATGATATTTCCGCACGCTATCTGGATTTGGATGGCGAAATTACGACAGACAAAATGCGGTCTGTTGCAAATATAAGTAAATCACGTCACCAAGGTGCCTCGTTAGGAAAAAAAATAATGCGTGCGGCTTTGGAAGCACCGTCATATTTCATGGAATCGGGATTGTTGTATCAGACGGCATTTTGTTTCATACTGCTTGCCTGTGCCGCATTCATGCTTTGCCGAAGGAAAAAATATGTATTTGTTTCACTTGTTTTTTGCACAGCGGCCGGAATGTTGCTTGAAATGACATATCTTTGTTACATTTCAAGAGTTATGGACAGACTGACGGAAGTTATGGTTTTGGCAATCTCGGTTTCCTGCATACTTGTATTAAGCGGTTCGTTTCAAAAAGCAAACGCCGAAAAACAAAAAAGCCGAAACCGCATATACAAAGTGGCAGCTATGGCTTGTATTGCGTTGCTTTCGGTTTATTTTGCGGTATCAAATCAAAAAGCGATTTGCAGCAAGACAGAAGGACAGCACCTTATCAATTCGAGGCTTAAAGTGTTAAACACGGTTGCCGCAAGCGACAAAGAAGCATTTTATTTTTATGATGCATATGATTTTATAGCCGCCTCGTCCGATACATTTGCGGTATATGATGATATTGTGAATACGGATTCACTCGGAAACTGGTACATAAATTCGTCAGATTATTTTAAGCGGAATGCAAAATACGAGATAAAAAATTCCATTGACGGACTGATAGATGCCAATAAGAACATTTATTATGCGTCAATAGGAAATTTGAAAAACGGAATTACATTAACGATGAAAGAACGCTACAATCTGGAGCCTGTTATAGTAAGAACGGTACCTTATGAAAATAACAACATCTATATTTATACATTTATTCCGTGTAACTAAAGAGGTGATAAATAATGAATAACTATAAAATTTCGGTTGTAATACCTTGCTATTATGCGGAAAAGTCAATTGCGAGCGTTGTTGAAAAAACGGCGGAAGAACTTCAAAAATACTGCGACTATGAATTTATTCTGGTGAACGACGGCTCGGACGACGGGACATATTATGAAATTAAAAAGCTTGCGGGAAAATACAGCTATGTAATCGGTGTGGATTTATCCAAAAACTGCGGTCAGCACAATGCGATTCTTGCCGGAATGAAATATGCAAGCGGTGATTATATTCTTGGTATGGACGACGATTTTCAAACGCATCCTTCGCAAATTACAAAGCTTATTGCTAAATTAAACGAAGGCTATGACATTGTATACGGGCGTTTTCCGAAGCGGCACCACGGGTTTTTAAGGAATATTGAGAGCAGGCTCAGCCACATTTCCGTGTGCTGGCTTTTAGATAAACCGAAAGATTTAAAAGCGTGCCCCATGTATATTATCCGCCGTTTTGTGCGTGATGAAATTATAAAGAGCGGGAGCAGCTTTACCAATTTGCAGGGCTTGTTTCTCCGCACGACGTCAAAAATTGCAAACGCGGATATAGAACATTTTGACAGGCGTTTCGGGAAAAGCGGATACAACCTGAAAAAACTGATACATCTGTGGACTTCGCTTCTAAATTATTCATTAAAACCGATTCGGCTGATATTAAAACTTGGTGTTTCGGTTTTTCTTATCGGACTTATATATTTGGCGGCTGCCTGCATTTCGGGCAGCGGATTTGAACATAAAATTTATGCCGAAATATGTGCATTTTCGGGTTTGATATTATCCGCTGTCGGCATTGTCGGCGAATATGTCATACGAATGTTTATGACGGTAACGAAAGAGCCTCAGTATATCATACGGCAGGATACCTTGACGGGAGATGTAGTATATGAAAAAGAAATTGCTGATATTGGGTGCAGGTAATGCACAGATTGATTTAATCGAATATGCAAAAGGCATCGGACTTGAAGTTTATGTTTGCAGTTATACAAACACCGATAAAGGTATTCCGCTTGCAGATGCTTTTGCACAGATAAACATAGTGGACACCGAAAAAATCGAAAGCTATGTTAAAGAAAACAAAATAGATTACATATATTCTGTCGGCAGTGATATTGCAGTTCCCACGTTTTGCAGGGTAGCGGAACGCTTGAATATGTTTCATTTTGTGTCGGGCAAAACCGCCGAAATCTGCTGCAACAAACATCTTATGCGTGAAACGCTTGGCATGGATAATCCGTTTAATGTGCCTTTTATGGTTTGCAAAACGCTTGCTGAAGCGAAAAATGCGGACTTTTATCCGCTTATGATAAAGCCTGTTGATTCGCAGGGGCAAAGGGGTATATTTAAGGCGGAAAATTTTGAAGAACTGTCGCGGCACTTTGATTGTGCTATGGACTATTCAAGATGCGGAAAAGTAATTCTTGAAAAGCACATATCGGGCAGTGAGGTTTCGGTCAATGCCTATGTAAAAGATGGCGAGATTATCTTTTCCATGCTGTCAGACCGTGAATCGTTCAGAAATCTTCCCGGCGGTATAATCAAGGCACACCACCTCCCGTCAAGATTTGAGGGAACACAGACACACGAAAAAATTAACGTGCTTGTGCATGAAACGGTAATAAAGCTTGAAATAGAAAACGGACCCGTTTACTTTCAGATTAAAGTGTCGGAGGGGCAACCTTATCTGATAGAGGTCACTCCGCGTCTTGACGGCTGCCATATGTGGAGGCTGATTAAGGAATACTGCGGCGTAGATCTTTTGGAGATGACAGTGCGGCATTTGCTGGGTGAAAATATAGTTACCCCAAAGCATGAGGTCAGCCGTGTGCCCGTTCATACGGAATTTTTCTGCGAGCAGCCGGGTACTGTTTTTGATGCCGTGAAATATGATAGCTATACTGCCGATTATAAAAGAATGTATTATGATACCGGAGATACCGTCAAAAAAATGAACGGATATATGGAAAAATGCGGGTATCGGATTTTTAAGTCGCCGGGAAAAATCGGTTTGGTCGGCGGTAGCGGCTTTATAGGAAAATGCTTTCAAGACATTTATGCAAAGGAGGCTGAGCTTGTCGAAGTTTCAAGAAAAAGCGGTGCGGTCAGCGAATATTCTGCAGAGCAGCTAAAAAGAGCGTTATCCGGTTGTGACAGTGTGGTTGTTTTTGCTGCAAAGAAGGTTAATCCAACCGAAAAACAAACGCTCACGCTTTATGAGGGTAATGTTAAAACGCTTGAAAACACACTGATTGCCTGTGTGGATTTGGGAATTAAAAACATTGTATATCTTTCGTCAAGGTGTGTGTATTCCAATGTGCAAAAATCCCCCGTCAGCGAAAACGGCGAGATAGCGCCGATTAATTACTACGGCATTTCAAAATATGCGGGCGAGCTGCTTTGCGAATATTACAACCGCAATTTCGGCACGAATATTAAAATTTTAAGGCTTTCTCAGGTTATCGGGAATGACAAAAACGGATATTTAATCAGCAGGTATATGGAAAATGCGGCAGATGGGAAACCGCTTTTGATATACGGAAATTCGATAGGCAGACGTGATTATATTTATGTAAAGGACGCCTGTCGTGCAATATGGCTTTCACTTCAAAAATATGCTTTGTGCTGTGTTTTTAACATAGGCTCCGGAACAGGAACAACAAATTTAGAACTTGCAAAAGCGGTAATTGACGGATTTAACTCCTCATCTGAAGTTGAAACGCAAAGAGACAAAAAAGAAGATACCTCCGTTTGTTATTTAGACACACAAAAAGCAAAAAATGAGCTTGGTTTTGTATGTCAATACAGTCTGTCGGAGGTCTTCAAAGAATTAAGCAATGAAAAATGAGGTGTTAATATGAAAATACCGTTTAACATACCCCCGGTTATCGGTACGGAGCAATCATTTATTGAGGACGCAATCGGCAGACGCAAGCTATGCGGAGATAATTTCTATACAAAAGAGTGCAGCAAGCTGATAGAGGAAAAATACAATGCAAAAAAAGCGCTTTTAACGCCTTCCTGCACACATGCTTTGGAATTGGCGGCACTGCTTTGCGACATAAAGCCGGGTGACGAGGTTATCATGCCGTCGTTTACCTTTGTTTCAACTGCAAATGCTTTTGTGCTACGCGGAGCAAAAATTGTGTTTGTTGATATTCGCCCCGATACGCAGAATATTGACGAAAAACTGATTGAACAGGCTATTACGGACAAAACCCGTGCTATTGTTCCTGTTCACTATGCCGGAGTCGGGTGCGAAATGGATTATATATCGGCTCTTGCAAAAGAGTATACATTAAAAGTGGTTGAAGATGCGGCACAAGGTGTGAATTCTTACTACAGAGGAAAGACTCTCGGCACAATAGGAAATTTCGGAACATACAGTTTTCATGAAACCAAGAATTATACGATGGGCGAAGGAGGGGCCTTGCTCGTAAACTCCGAAGATGATATTATAAAAGCCGAGATTATAAGAGAAAAAGGAACAAACCGTGCGGAATTTTTGCTTGGTATGACGGATAAATACACATGGGTAAGCACGGGTTCATCATACTTGGCGAGTGAGCTTGGTGCGGCATTTTTGTATGCGCAGTTAAAAGAGGCGGAGCAGATAAATGACGCCCGTTTAGCAAGGTACAATCAGTATAATTCCGGTTTGAAAGAGCTTGAAAAAAGAGGGTGCATAACCCTGCCTGTTGTACCCGATGAATGTACGCACAATGCACATATGTTTTACATAAAAACAAAGAATCTGAAACAGCGGTGCAATTTCATTGAGTATATGAAAAAAAGGGGCGTTTTGTGCGTGTTCCACTATGTTCCCCTTCATTCTTCACCGTTTGGAAGAAAATGCTCTTCATTCTGCGGCGAGGACATATACACAACCAAAACTTCCGAAACTCTTGTAAGACTTCCGATGTATAAAGACCTGACAAAAGAAGAGGTTGATTATATCTTAGAAAACATATATTCATTTTTCGAGGGAGAATAATTATGGAAAAAATGAAGCGACTATTTATTCTTCACCTCAATATACTGTTGTTTTCCTTTACGGGGATATTTTCAAAGCTTGCCGCAAACAGCGTCAACAAAAACGGAGTGTTTTGTATAAACACTCTCATTCTTGCAGGGCTTATCCTTTTAAACTGCGGCATGTATGCGTTGTTTTGGCAGCAAAACTTGAAGCGTTTTGATGTAAACATTGCATATGCACACAGGTCTGTTTACAACATATGGAGCCTTTTGTGGTCGGTGCTGATATTTTCTGAAAAGATTACAATCGGAAATGTTTTGGGGACTGTACTGATTATCGCAGGAATTTGGGTGATGCAAAGTGAGTAATTTTATATTTTATATTTTAATGCTAATGAGTGCTTGTATTACTGCATTCTCGCAGATTATCCTTAAAAAGAGTGCGGACAGAAAGTATAAAAGTGTTTTCTTTGAATACTTAAATCCGTATGTTTTATTTTCATATGCATGCTATATCGGCGTGCTTGTGTTAAATGTGTTTATCTATACAAAGGTTGATTATCGCTTTGGGGTAGCAATAAACTCAATGTCTACCGTGTTTGTAATGCTGCTATCTCATATCATTTTGAAAGAAGTCATTACTAAAAGGCGGATTATCGGGAATGTGATTATTGTCTGCGGAATTTTGGTGTTTATGCTTTTTTAATCGGAAGAAAAATATTTATAATGGGGGATTCATCATATCCGGCGAGGTTAATGCCCGCCGGATATTTTTTATAGCGTGACAGAATATTTTACACTTTGCGGTATATTGATTAGGAATTTTAATTGTGCACAACGATGAAATTTGTAAAATCATACTTTAGAATGATGACAAAAGCCGAAAGATGTGATATAATTAAAATAATTATATGCAAAATTATTTGAGAAAGGACTTGACAGGCTATGTTGGCTGGCGTAAAATCGGTACATACATACATACATACATACATACATACATACATACATACAGTATAAGTCT
>JABLTK010163695.1_pt1 | contig 25770 bp, 26 predicted proteins | sample 7160131 | NCBI WGS metagenome assembly JABLTK01 (sample SAMN14651221, study PRJNA627086) | human gut metagenome | isolation source: feces | host: Homo sapiens
GCATCAGTAATACTCTCTATACTAATAATACTAAGTATAGTAAGTCTTTCATATGCATTCTTTACAAGTATAATAACAGGAAATGAAACTGCAAAAGGTGATGTAGTAGAAACAGGAACATTATCTATTGTGTATACAAATGGACAAGAACTAAGAGGAGAAAGTATAGAACCAGGATGGAGCTTATCAAAAACATTTACAGTAGAAAACAGAGGAACAGTAGAAGCAACATATAACATAAATTGGGAAAATTTAACAAATACATTTGTAAATAAAGAAGACTTAGTAATGAGTCTAACAAGTACAAATGGAGGAGGAACACTAGAAGAAACCCAAATAAGAGGAAGTGGAAGTCATATAAACATAATAAAAAATATAAAGATAGATCCAGGAGTAATCCAAGAATATACATTAACAATAGAATATAAAAACAAAGATTATGACCAAAGTAGTGATATGGGAAAAAGTTTAATAGGAAAGATAGAAGTAAGAGATGCAAAAGAAAAACTAAATGAAACAGGTATAGCATCTGAGGTAATAACATCAAAATACAGTGAAAGCAACACAGAAGGTCTAATCAAACTAAATCAACCAGAAACAGAACAAACCCCAGCTTTAGTTGAATACAGATATAGTGGAAGTAATGATGTAGTAAAAAACTATGTAAACTTTAACAATGAAACATGGAGAATAATTGGAGTAATTCCAACAGATGATGGAACAGGAAAATATGAAAATAGACTAAAGATAATAAGAGAAGAAAGCATAGGAGATTATTCATGGGATACAAGTGAATCTTCTATTAATGATGGCTATGGAATAAATCAGTGGGGAGAGAGTGACTCATATAATGGAGCAGACTTAATGAGACTATTAAACCCAGGATATGAAAGTGAAAGTATAAATAATAGTTTATATTGGAACAGGGGAAGCGGAACTTGTTATAATGTAGGTGAAAATGCTATAATCTCTTGTGATTTTAGTTCTAGTGGATTAAACGAAGAAGCAAAGAGTATGATTGGAGATGCAAAATGGTATACAGCTGCATCAGAAAATAATACAACAACTCAAGAATCATATACACAAGAAAGAAAAAGTACAACAACTCAATTTACAAGTGATGGAGTAACAAGAACACTAAGTTGGGTAGGAAAAGTAGGATTAATGTATCCAAGTGATGCTGAATTAAAAGTGTGCAAAAAAGAAAAAAATTTAGAAGAAGCCTTTAATTTAAAGTAAAAGACACTAAATAATATAGTGTCTTTTTAAGTGTATTTACTATTTTTTGCTATTAACTCTAGATTTAAGTTTAAAATCCCTATTTTTAAATAATTCTTCAGGTTCAACATTAAAAACTTGGCAAAGTCTATCTATGTAATTAGTTGATGCACTTCTTTTTGCATTCTCTATTTGAGATAGATAACCTTTATCGGTCTTCATTTTTTGAGCAAGGACATCTTGTGACCATTGACGTTCAGATGACTGTCTAAGATAAACAATATTTTTTCCCAACAATATACTAGTTTTATTAGGAATATTATTTTTTATCATTGCTCACCACCCTCACTCTTAATAAATATTATTTACTTAATGATAAAGTTATATGCAAAATATGTAAATAAGACTATAGAACAACAAAAAGTATGTTTTTATTTTTTTTGGTAATATTTTTATTGCATTAGCTTTAATTAATTTATATAATACTTAATGTGTAATACTAAATTTAAGGAGGATAATTATGTTAGAAGTTAAGATTTTTAATTTAGGTCATTGTAAAGAGGAAGAATATACTAGAGTAGTGTGTGTAAGTAGGTATAAAGGTAAGTTTGTTTTTTCTTATAATATGAAACGCAAAGGTTGGGAAATTCCTGGTGGACATATTGAAGAAGGAGAAACGTGGCAAGAGGCAGCAAAAAGAGAAATGTATGAAGAGACAGGAGCTACAAAGATTGATGTTAAACCAATTGCAGTTTATAAAATAAGTACATATGGTCTTTTATGTTTTTGTGAAATATTAGAAATGAATGATTTACCTAAAGAATATGAAATGTCAAAAATAATGCTTGCAGAAACTTTACCAGATAATTTGACTTATCCTGATACTTTTAAACTTTATTTTGAAACTGTTATGAGTAAATTAGAGAATAAATAATATAAAATCTACAATTTTTGTGGATTTTTAATATAACTAAAATAATTCTTTACTTTTAAATTTGTTGTGCTATAATAAAACGTAATGAAAAATGATTTAGGTTTTAATTTTAATGAAATTAAAGGTTTACATTTAGAGTTAACTACTAGATGTAATGCTATGTGTCCAATGTGTAATCGTAATTTTAAAGGTAAAACTAGAAAGGAGTTACCTGATTTAGAACTTACATTAAAAGACATAAAGAAAATATTAGTATCTGATTTTCTTAAACAGCTGGAATTAATTAGTATATGTGGAGTATATGGTGACCCAATATGTAATAATGATTTAAAATTAATTTTAAAATACTTCTATGAATGTAATCCTAATATTGAAATTGATATATATACGAATGGTAGTTTGTATAGTGAAGAATGGTGGAAAGATTTAGCAACAATTATGAGAATGCACAGAGGTAGTGTGGTTTTTGGAATTGATGGAATTGGGCAAGTGCATACTTTGCATAGGTGTAATACTGATTATAATAAAGTTATATCAAATGCTAAAGCTTTTATTGATGCTGGCGGAAATGCGCAGTGGGATTTCTTAGTATTTAAACATAATGAAAAATCTATAGGTAAAGCCAAAAAATTAAGTATTGAACTTGGTTTTAAAAGTTTTCAAATAAAAAAAAGTAGCAGATTTTTAAAACATTTATATGAAAAAGATAAACAATTAGATAGTACACTAGCCGAATACGGAAAACATCCGGTATTTGATAAAAAAGGAAACATTAAATATTTTATAGAATTACCTAAAAATCCAAAATATAGAAATGAGTCAGAAAAAACAATTTTTAGGTTAATAAAAGAATATGGATCTTTTAACCAATATTTAGATAAGAACAAAATTGAATGCGAGTCTATTAAAAATGGTGGTATTTTTATTAGCGCTGGTGGAGAAGTTTTTCCATGTTGTACTGTTTATCAACAAGTTTGTTATAAAACAGTACATAATGTAAGTGACGTTTGTGAATTAAATGAATATAATTTATATAAAAATGAAAATTTATCTAGTTTTAAAAATAGTATTAAAGATATAGTAGAGGGTGATTTTTTTAAAAAGTTATATATAGCTTTTCAATGTGATAGTATTGAAAAAGGAAAACCAAAAAGTTGTGCTAGAACGTGTGGTAAATATTTAGACATGCATAAAAATTCGCATACTACTAGTTTAAAATATGGGGGTAAAAAATGAAAAGATACTTTATTGTTGAAGAATATTTTGGAATTAGAGTTTATGACTCTAAATTGAAAAAAGAATATTATTTTGATAAAAATCTTGAAAAAAAATAAAATCTTTACTTTTAGGAGAATACACTTTGATAAATCATAAAAAAAATAATGTTTTTTGTAGTCCTATTAAAATATCTATGAATTTAACTAAAAAATGTAATTTGAGATGTATTCAATGCTTTTCGAATTCTGGTATTTCATCAAAAAAAGAATTATCAACAATTGACATGTATAATTTATTTGATGAGATGGTTTCGAATGGTACATTTTTTATATGTTTAGGTGGTGGGGAGCCTTTTACTAGAGAGGATTTATTTGAAATTTTAGAATATGGGAAACAAAAACAATTGGCGGTTTCTGTTATAACAAATGGGCTTTTATTAACAAAAGAAATATTATTAAGATTAAATAATTTAGATTTGGATTATTTATGGATTAGTTTTGAGGGATTAGAGTATAATCATGATAAATTGCGTGGTAAGGGAACTTTTAATAAAGTTATAGAAAAGTTAGAGTTAATAAAAAAGTTTTATAAAGGAAAAACTGCAATAAGAATGTCTATAAATAAATTTAACATTTATGAATGTCAAGATTTATTAAAAATTGCAGAAAAATATAATATAAATTTAATAAGATTTTCACCTTTACTGTCATTTGGTAGAGCAAAAGATAAAAATATAACGATTAATCAATCAGAATACATTAAATTTTTGAATTTGATGCGAAAATTAAAATCAGATACTGTTGATATAATTTACCCAAATATGGAAAATGATAAGTTTTGGATTGGAAGTAATGGTTTTGGCTGTCATTGTGGTAAAGAAGCAATTTGGATTGACGAATTAGGAAATGTTTCACCTTGTATTTTTTGGGGAAATGAATTTAATGTTGGTAATATTAAAAATGAGAAGTATGATAAACTGTGGGAAAAAGTTCTTAATATTTCATGCATAAAAGGTAATTCTATATGTGAAAATTGTGAAAATTATACAAAATGTAGAGGTGGGTGTAGAGCAAGAGCTTTATTTGAAAATAAAAATTTAAATGAAATAGATCCTTTATGTCCTTTGAAAAAAAATAAAATATAATTTTAGGAGTATAATAATGAGAGAGTTTGATTTAGTTTATCGAGATATTAAATTAAGAGTAATTTGTGATAGTTATATAGAAAATATAGTGAAAGATCATTTTGCCAATCATTTAGAATTTAAAAATCCAAGTGGAAGTCCAATTTATACTTTAATTGTAACAGAAAAACTTTTGAAATTAAACGGACAATATTATAAAATGGTAGATAAATGGTTTGATAATGCAACATTAGATTGTTATATTGATAATACAAATAAAACTTGCTATGCTACTAATTTTGTAGCTAGTACAAACGAGTACAAAACTTTGTTAATTCAATACTTTATTGCAAATGTATTTAATAGATTTTTAGAAATAAAAGGATATTTTGGTGTACATTCTTCTTGTGTTGAAAAGGATAATAAAGGTGTTTTATTTGTTGCTGGACGTTTTAGTGGTAAAACAAATTGTATGCTAAATTTAATGCATGAGGGTTATAATAGTGTAACAAATGATAAAATAGCACTTAATAAAATTGATGAAAAGATAGTAGGGTATGGAATAGCTCAATCAATTTCAATAAGGTTAGGAAAAGAATTTTGTTCTAAGCCACAAAATGAAAAATATGTTAAAATAGCTAAAGCTAGAGGCATAGAAATAAAGAATGAAAGCATGTTGGAGGGTAATAATTTAGTGTTAAGTGATAATGAATTGGCAAGTATAAACAATGTTAAACAAGTTTTTGACTCTAACATTGAATGTGTAATAAGTCCAACTTATGATCCTGAGATTAAAAAGCCAAAATTTTATGAGTTAACAAAAGAACAAAAAATAGAATTGTTTAATGCAAATTATATGTCATTAGTGCATGAAACCACAAATTTTTTAAGTAATATTTGTTTGGAAGAAGTTTCATATATTAATAGAAAAAGATTGATAAATGAATTGGCTAATCTCAAGTGTTTTTATTGTAGGCAAAACGAAAATACAACAGAAGAATTTGTAGAAGTTGTGAGAAAGCTTCTTAAATAACATTGAGTAACGGGAGGAAATTATGGAAGTTCTTAAAGAAGAGAGAGAATATTTAAAAAAAGTTTTAGAGGAAATAAAAAAAGAAATAGAAAAATCAAATGAAAATTTAGAATCATTATATAGTTTAGGGAAAACTTTGTCTTTTGAAGATAGACAACGTGGAGAACACTTTAATGTAAACACAAAAATTAGTTATGTAAGTAAAAAAATTAATGCTTTAACAAGATCAATACCATCTCCTTATTTTGGGAGAATGGATTTTAAAGCAGAACAAGACTCAGATTATAATAAGTTTTATATTGGGCGTACTGGTATAAGTTCAGAAGAAGGAGACTTATTAGTCGTGGATTGGCGTAGTCCAGTTTCTAGTATGTTTTATAATAATTCAATCGGGAATGCTGAATATGAAGCACCAGATGGAAAAGTGGTTGGTGATATTAAGCTAAAACGACAAATAATAATTGAAAATAGTAAACTTAAAGAAATTCTTGATACCGATATAGTTACAAATGACGAAATATTACAAGAATATTTGAATGTTCATGCTGACGAAAAAATGAAAAATATAGTTGCTTCAATACAAACTGAACAAAATAATATTATTAGAAAACCGTTAAATAAAAATCTAATTATTCAAGGAGTAGCAGGAAGTGGTAAAACTTCGGTTGCTTTACACAGAATAGCTTTTTTATTGTATAATATTCAAGAAAATATAAAAAATGAAAACTTTTTGTTATTGGGACCTAATAATTATTTCTTAGATTATATTTCTTCGGTATTACCTGACTTAGAAATAGATCCAATTAACCAAAAAAGATTTTTGGATTACGCTTTGGAATATGTGGAAGAAAAATTAAGTATAAAAAACATTTCATATAAACCTCAAAATGAAAAAGAATTAAATGCTATTAAGAAAATTTTAAGATATAAAAATTCATTAAAATATAAGAATGATGTCCAATCCTTTATGAATGATTATTTAGAAGGTAACTTTATAAAAACTGGAATAAAAATGGGAGATTTTGAAGTTTTTAATCAAGAATTTGTTAAAGCTTCAGTTTTATCAGGTGTTTCCTCAAAGTTTAATTTTGAAAAAGCTAAAAAAAGAACCTTAATGAAATTCAAAGATAACATAGATAGTATTTATACACTAGCTAATAAAAAATATAAAAAAATCTATACTTCCGAAAATGTTAGTCCCGAAGAAAAAAAGATGGCTATTCAAAAAAGTGACCAGTTAAGAGAAGAAATTTATAAAAAAGGCGAAAAAACAATTAAAGATTTTTATAAAAAACTAAATAAAAAAACTTCTGAAATATATAAAGAGTTTATTAATAATTGTGATAAATATATTACAAATTTGTCTCCAGAAGAATTAAAAATATTTAAAAATGTGTCCTTATCTAATAATGGGAAATTAAATATTACACCTGAAGATCTGTCGGCTTTAATATTTATAAAAAGTTTATTAACAAATAAAAAAAATGATTATGCTCAAATAGCAATTGATGAAGCTCAAGATTATGGTTTATTTCAATATTATGTATTGTTATTAACATCTCCAAATGCAAATTTTTCTATTTATGGAGATTTGGCACAAAGTATTTACCCTTATACTAATGTTTCAGATTGGGAAATAGTAAAAAAAGAAATCTTCAATGATGATTGCGAAATTTTAAAATTAAATAAAAGTTATAGAACAACATCGGAAATTACTGAGAATGCAAATACAGTTTTAAATACTATTAATCTAGATAAAGCTAATTCAGTGGAAAGACATGGTAAGCCGGTTATGTATCATGAAAAGACGAAAGAAGATAGTGTCATGATTGAAAAGATTAATGAATGGCTGAAAAAAGGGTATCAAAGTGTTGGTATAATTTGTAAAAATGAAAAAGAAGCATTACAACTTTATAAAATTCTTTTAAAGTCTAAAGTTAATGTATCATATCTTAATGAAAAAAGTGATCAATATGCAGGAGGTATTTATATAACAACTAGTATAGCTTCAAAAGGCTTAGAATTTGATGCTGTAATAATTAACGACGCATCTAGTAGTGTTTACAATCCTGAAAATAAAGATGATATGCATTTGTTATATGTTGCTTTAACAAGAGCTCTACATGAATTATTGATAATTTATAAAGGTGAATTATGTAAGCCTTTGAAAGAAAATTATAAAAATTATACAAAAAGAAGAACTAAATAGAAATATTTAGTTCCTCAGAGTGTAGACAAACCCCTAGAATTTTTTCTAGAGTTTGAGAGTGTAAAAAATTTTGTGTAAAGATAAATCCTTTCTATGGTAATATAGAAATATATAACTAAGAAAGGATTTTTGTATGAAAGAAAATAATAAAAATAATGAAATAGTAAAATATTTATTGGAAAATATAAAATTTTGCACAGTATAAAACCAAACGATTATGGATATGCAAGTAGTGGAAGCAGGGGTGGAGAACAAACATTAGATGATTATAATAATGGTGCATGTACAAGCACAAATTGGTTATATGATTATTATACAGGATTTCAATGGATGTTGTTCTCTGATATCGAAATTAAATACTATGTGAGTGCGATAGCTAGAGAAGGAGATGTAGGTGGCTACTGTGCTCGCAACAATTATAGTGTCCGTCCTACAATTTATATATCATCCAATATCAAAATCACTTCTGGAAACGGAACAATTGAAAATCCATACAACCTTCGTTTATAATATTTTCTAATTTTAAGTTTTAAGTTTTTTATGAAACTCTTCTTATCATAAAAAACTTTGTATTTTTTATAAAATCTGTTATAATATTGTTGGTGATGAGTGGGGAGACCCACTCTTTAAAAATAGTAAGGAGGGATAAAATGATAGAAAAAGTTAGAAATGCTATAACAGAGCCTTTAAGTAAGGAAGGTATTAGCGTAGATAAAATTTACTTAGGTAAAGAAAATGGAGTAGATACATTATTTATAGTAGTAGATGCAGATGTGGTTGATTTAGATATGTGTGTTAAAGCTACTGAAATAATAAATCCAATAATTGATAACTTAGATATCGAACTTGAAAATTATTTATTAGACGTATCAGGAAAAGTAGGTGAAGAATATGAATGCTAAAGAATTTAAAGCGGCACTTGATTTAATTGTCAAAGAAAAAGGAATAGATGAAAATGTTATAGTTGAAGCTATGCAAGCGGCTCTTACAACTGCATATAAGAAAAACTTTGGAGAAGCTGCAGACATTAAAACTGATGTTAATTTAGACACTGGAGAAATTAAGGTGTTTAAAGTTTATACAGTAGTTTCTGAAGAACCAAGCCCAGATAGTGAAATTAAAACATATATGTTATTAGATGAAGCTAAAAAACGTGTTAGTGATATAAAGGTAGGAGAAACAATATTAGAAGAAGTGACTCCAAAAGATTTCGGTAGAGTTGCTGCCGGTGCAGCAAAACAAGTTGTGATGCAAAAAATAAGAGAAGCTGAAAGACAAAATATAATGGAAGAATTTGAAGATAAAGAAGATGAATTAATGGTTGGTTTTCTTGCTATGGAAGATGCTAAAAACTATTATGTTGATTTAGGTAAAGCAAGAGGAATATTACCTAAGAGTGAAACTATTCCTGGAGAAGAACTAAAAATGGGCTCAAGCATAAAAGTATATATAACTAAAATTGAAGCTACAACTAAAGGACCTCTTATTTTAACTTCTAGAAAACACTATGGTTTTGTAAAAAGACTATTTGAGCTTGAAGTACCAGAATTTAGTGACGGAATATTAGTAATGCACGCAGTAGCGCGTGAGGCAGGAATTAGAAGTAAAGTTGCAATTTCTTCTACTGATACAAATGTAGATGCAATAGGAGCATGTATTGGAGAAAAAGGAACTAGAATTGCCTCTATTATAAAGGAATTAAATGGAGAAAAAATAGACTTAGTGTTATATAGTGATGACAAAGAAGAATATATTTCTAATGCACTAAGTCCTGCAAAAAATTTAATTGTTAATATAGTAGATGAAAAAGAACATATCGCACTTGCTATTGCTGATGAAGAAAACTTAAGTCTAGCAATAGGTAAAAAAGGAATAAACATCAAACTAGCAAGTAGACTTACTAAATACAAAATTAATATAAAAACTATGAAAGAAATTAACGAGGAAATAAATGAAAAATAAAAAGATACCTATGCGTACTTGTGTAGTTACTAAAGAAAAACTAGAAAAAAGAGAACTTTTAAGGATTGTTAGAACAAAAGAATTAGAAATAAAAATTGACCCTACTGGAAAACTAAATGGTAGAGGTGCGTATATAAAAAAAGATATAGACGTAGTAGAAAAAGCAAGAAAAAGCAAAGTGTTAGAAATGGCTTTAGAGACAAAAATTAATGATGATTTTTATGATGAATTAATAAAATTTATAAGAGGGTAATATGGTTGATTTAAAAAAAATACAATTTAAAGGTTATTTTATTCATAAGAATGATAGTGTTACTTATAAATTACTTTATATATATGAAAACGATGAAGAAACAACTTTAAAAAATTTAATTTCTATTCAAGAAGAAGACTTTGCTATTCTTTATAAAAAAGGAAATCATATATTTATAAAAACATTTATAAGTGGAGAAAACTTTAAAGACTTTTATCAAAATAACTATTTAATACTAAATGGCAAAAGTTATATTAAAACACCTAGAATTTATGAGAGTATTATTAGTTATATTGAAATGAAAGAAAAATTAAATGAAAGAAATAAAGAATTAAAAAAACAAATGATAAAAATAAATAGAAAGAGGTGAAGTTATGGACGTAAAAACTTATGCAGATGAAATGGGAGTAAGTGTTAGTAAGATTTTAGAAAAATGTAAAGAATTAGGTTTAAACCCATCTAAAGAAAGTGATTTATTAGATGATGAGGATATAATTATATTAGATAATGAACTTATGAATGAAAAAGAAGAAGAAAGTACAATTGATAGTGAATTAGAAGAAAAATTTGACCTTCAAGAACGTGCTGAACAAATGATTGAAGACTCAAATTTAAATCAAGAAGAACCTAGAAAAAAAGTAAAAATAAAGAAAAAAAATGATAAAAAAGAAAAAAATAATGAAGAATATCTTAAAGAAAAAAAAGAAATATATAAAAATAAAGAAAAACTTCAAAGTAATAAAAACATAAGTGACAATGTAGTTATTTATAAAGATGGAATGACTGTAAAAGATTTTGCTTCTCTTTTAGGGGTAAATGAAGCTGACTTAGTAAAAAAACTTATAAGTCTTGGACTTATGATTTCTGTTAATGAAGCAATTTCTTTTGAAAATGCAGAAGTAATCGCACTTGATTATGGTAAAGAGCTTAAAAAAGAAGAAACTACAGATATTAGTAACTTTGAAGAATATGAAGTAATAGATAATGAAGAAGACTTAGAAGAAAGACCGCCTGTTATTACTATAATGGGACATGTTGATCATGGAAAGACAACACTACTTGATTACATTAGAAAAACAAATGTAGCAACTGGTGAGGCCGGCGGAATAACACAACATATAGGAGCATATCAAGTAACTTATAATGATAAAAAATTAACATTTATTGATACGCCAGGACATGCTGCGTTTACTGAAATGAGAGCTAGAGGAGCAAGCATAACAGATATAGTAATAATTATAGTCGCCGCAGATGATGGGGTTATGCCTCAAACTATAGAAGCAGTTGACCATGCAAAAGCCGCAGGAGTGCCTATAATAGTCGCAGTAAATAAAATTGACAAACCAGGTGCTAATTTCGATAAAATATATAGTGAGTTTAGTGAACTTGGTCTTACTCCAGAAGAATGGGGAGGAGACACTATATTTGTAAAAATAAGTGCTCATACAGGAGAAGGAGTTCCTCTTCTTCTTGAAAACATAATAGCTTTATCTGAAATCTTAGATTTAAAAGCTAATCCAAATAGATATAGTATGGGAACTGTTATAGAATCTAGACTTGATAAAAGCCTTGGTGGAGTAGTTACACTTTTAATACAAAATGGAACTCTTCGTTTAGGAGACCCTATTGTTGTTGGTACTACTTACGGAAAAGTTAGAACTTTAAAAAATGACAAAAGAGAAGATATAGTATCAGCTTCTCCTAGTACACCGGTAGAAATTACTGGAATAAATAATATCCCAGTTGCTGGTGATAAGTTCATGGCTTTTGAAAGTGAAAAAGAAGCAAGAAGTGTGGCTGAAAAACGTGCGGTTGAAGCTAAAAATAAAAGATTTGTTAAAAAAGCACTTAGTCTAGATGAAATTTTTGATTCAATTAAAGAAGGTAAAAAAGAAATAAGTATAGTTTTAAAAGCTGATGTTAAAGGTAGTGAAGAAGCTGTTAAAAATTCCCTTGAAAAAATAAATGTAGAGGGAGTAAAAATTTCAATTATTAGAAGTGGTGTAGGTACTATTACCGAAAACGATGTAGTACTTGCTAATGCTAGTGATGCAATTATAATCGGATTTAATGTTATGCCAACAAACAAAACAAAAGAAATTGCTAAAGAATATAATGTGGATATAAGACTTTACAATATAATTTATAAACTTGTAGAAGAAATAGAAAGTGCTATGAAAGGTATGCTAGATCCTGAATATGAAGAAGAAATAACTGGAGAAGCAGAAGTAAGAAAACTTTATAAATACTCTAAAGTTGGAACTATTGCTGGTTCACATGTAACTAGTGGAGTTGTTAAAAATAACTCTAAAGCAAGACTTATTAGAGACGGAATAATCGTGTATGATGGAGAAATTGGAAGTCTTCAACGTGAAAAAGATTCTGTAAAAGAAGTTAAACGTGGATTTGATTGTGGAATTACTTTAGAAAATTATTCGGATATTAAAGAAGGAGATACTATTCAAGCATATGAAATGAAAGAAGTGAAAAGAGTATGAGTATAAAAAGCGAAAGAGTTGCTAGCGAAATTGTAAAAGAAATAAGTGACATAATATTAAGAGAAAGCAATGACTCAGAATTTAAAGATGTAACAATTACATATGCTAAAGTATCAAATGATTTAAGTTATTCTAAAGTATATTTCACAACTCTAGATGAAGATAAAGAAAAAATAGAACGTGAACTAAATGAGGCAAGTTCATATTTTAGAACATTACTTGCTGAAAGACTTGACTTAAGACATATGCCAGAAATAAAATTTATATATGATGAATCTATTGAATATGGAGAACATATAGAAAAGATAATAGAAAAAATTCATGAGGGTGAATAACTATGTATAAATTAGAAACAAAATATGATGAAAACCATAAAGAAGAAATACTTGCCTTTTTAAAAAAGTTTTATACTCCTTCAGACAAAAAAGAACATTTAATGGATAAATTAACTAAAAATTTTTTAAATGAGAAAGTTTTAAACAAAATACTAAATGAAATGATAAAAAATGAAGAAGATGAAAATTATGTAACTTACTATATAAAAAAAGATAAAAATTTAGTTGGACTAGTTTATTTATTTAGAGAAAGATATTACCTTACTTATAATGCAATTATTAATGTTTTATATTTTGATATTGATAACATAGAGGAAAAAGATAAATTACTAACAAAAATCTTTAATGATGTTATAGATAAATGGGAACCATTTGAAATATCTTTTGTCGCAGATGGAGAAAGTGAACATGAACTTTTAGATTTTAATGGATTTAAATCTTATCCAATTGGAAATGGTAAGAGTTTAATGAGTAAGGAAGTAAGAGAAAGAAAATATGTTAGAAAACGTAGTAATAGTAATAAATAAACCTAAAGGTATTATTAGTCATGATGTTACAGCAATTGTAAAAAAAGAACTTAAGCTAAAAAAAGTCGGACACACAGGTACACTTGATCCTATCGCAACAGGTGTACTTGTATTACTTACTAATAAATGTACTAAGCTCTCCTCAGTTTTAACTTCTACATATAAAGAATACATTGCTAAAGTTAAACTCGGAGTAGAGACAGATACATTAGATATTACTGGAAATATTTTAAAAAGAGAAGAAGTTAATGTAAAAAAAGAAGAATTAGAAAAAGTTTTAAATTCTTTTAAAGGTAGTTATATTCAAGAAGTTCCAATATACTCAGCTGTAAAAATAAATGGTAAAAAACTATATGAATATGCAAGAGATAATAAAAAAATAAATTTACCTAAAAGGAAAGTAGAGATAAAAAATATAGAATTACTTGATTTTACTAAAGAAAATTTCACCTTTAAAGTAACAGTATCTAAAGGAACATATATTAGAAGTTTAATAAGAGATATATGTAGTAAATTAGGAACTATTGGTACTATGGAAGAACTTACTAGAACTAAACAAGGTGATTTTTCGTTAAAAAAAAGTAATACAATAGAAGATATTAAAAATAAAAAATATAAAACTATAACTTTAGAAGAAATATTTAAAGAGTATCCAGAAATAAATATAAATGAATATGAATATAATATAGTTAGAAATGGAAATGTATTAAATAAAGTAATTAGTAAAGAATATTGTAAAATAATTTACAAAAATAAATTAATTGCAATATATACAAAAAATAAAAACAATATAAAGCCATTTATAAATTTAGGAGGTTTTGATGAGATATTATAAAGCAGTACTTTGTACTTGTGATAAAGATTTAAGGTATTTAAAAAGTGGATATGTTAATTTAATAGATATACATGAAAAGTTAAATATTCATCGTGATGATTTAATTATTAAAGTAGATGATGATGGGAATGCTACTGAATGTAGAATAAATGAAGAAATCACTTTTTTAAATTTTATGAATAGAAGAAATAATGATGTAGAAGCAATCGTACCAGAAGACTTTGTTACAACTTTTGCATTATCAGTAAATCATGAAATAAAAGAAGAAGATTTAAAACATTATACTAAAATAGATGGATATCAATTAGAAATCGATGTTGCAATGGCAAAAAGAATAGGAGACGAAAATTTAAGTAAAACCGAGATAAAGACAAAGAAATTACAAAGATTAATGAAAAAATTTGACTAAGATTTAAATTTATACTATAATTAAATAGTAAGTTTTTTCTAGGTGTTTAGTACTCCTGACTTTTCACTTGGAATGAACGGTTACTAAAAGAAAGGAGAAAAAAAATGGCGTTAACTAAAGAAGTTAAACAAGAAATCATAAAGAAGTTTGGAAAAGACAAAAATGATACAGGTAGTGTTGAAGTTCAAGTAGCAATTTTAACAAAAGAAATTGATAATTTAACTGAACATTTAAAAGAACACAAACATGATTTTCATTCAAAAAGAGGACTTCTTATGAAAGTTGGTAAAAGAAGAAGTTTACTAGATTATCTTAAAAAAGAAGATGTTTTAAGATATAGGGACTTAATAAAAAAATTAAATTTAAGAAAGTAGGCACTTATTTTAAGTGTCTTTTATTTTTTAGAAAGAGGTAAAAATGAAAACAGAATTTGAACTAGATTTTTTAGGTAGAAAACTAATAGTAGAAACAGGTGAACTTGCAAAACAAACAAATGGAAGCGTACTTGTAAGATATAATGATACAGTTATTCTTTCAACTGCAGTAATGAGTAAAAATGTAAGTACAGCAGACTTTTTTCCACTTATGATACTTTATCAAGAAAAACTTTATTCAGTTGGTAAAATTCCAGGAGGTTTTATAAAGAGAGAGGGAAGACCAACAGATGTTGCAACTCTCGCAGCTAGACTAATTGATAGACCAATTAGACCAATGTTTAGTGAAAACTTTAGAAATGAAGTGCAAGTAGTAAATACAGTTTTAAGCGTTGATCAAGATTGCTCTCCTGAGATGACTGCACTTTTTGGTAGTAGTTTAGCTCTTGGAATATCAGACATTCCATTTGATGGTCCAGTTGCTGGAGTAGTAGTTGGTAAAATAGATGGAGAGTTAGTATTAAACCCTACCGCAGAAGAATTAGAAAACAGTGCAATTGATTTAAAAGTTGCTGGAACAAAAGAAGCTATTAACATGGTTGAGGCTGGTAGTAAAGAAGTAAGTGAAGAAGAAATGTTAGAAGCTCTTATATTTGGACATAAATATATTAAAGAACTATGTGAATTTCAAGAAACAATTATAAAAGAAGTTGGAAAAGCAAAAATTGAAGTTGAACTTGCTAGTATTGATGAAGATTTAGAACGTGAAGTAAGAGAAAATATTACTAGTGATATGTTAGAAGCTATTCAAATAAAAGATAAGTTAGAAAAATATGAAAAAATAGATGAGATAAAACAAAAAGCTATTACTGATTATGAAAACAATCATTCTGATGATGAAGATATTACAAGTAAGTTAAAAGATGTTAAAAAAATAGCTGATCAAATAGAGGCAGAAGAAGTAAGAAGACTTATAACTGAAGAAAAAATAAGACCTGATGGAAGAGAAATGGATGAAATTAGACCCTTAAGTGCTAGTGTTGATATTCTTCCAAGAACACATGGTTCAGCATTATTTACACGTGGTCAAACACAAGTATTAGCTACAACCACATTAGGTGCGCTTGGAGAACATCAAATACTTGATGGTTTAGGACTTGAAGATTCAAAAAGATTTATGTTACATTATAATTTTCCACCATTCTCAGTTGGAGAAACTGGACGTTATGGAGCACCAGGAAGAAGAGAAATAGGACATGGAGCGCTCGCAGAACGTGCATTACTTCAAGTTATGCCAAGTGAAGAAGAATTTCCTTACACAGTAAGAGTAGTAAGTGAAGTATTAGAAAGTAATGGCTCTAGTTCACAAGCAACAATCTGTGCTGGATGTATGAGTCTTATGGCTGCTGGTGTACCTATTAAAAAACCAGTAGGTGGTATTGCTATGGGACTTATTACAAAGGGTAAAGATTATACAATTTTAACTGATATACAAGGATTAGAAGACCATATGGGAGACATGGACTTTAAAGTCGCAGGAACAAGAGATGGTATAACTGCACTTCAAATGGATATAAAAATAAAAGGTGTAACAGAAGCTATATTAAAAGAAAGTTTAGAAGCTGCAAAAAAAGCTAGAATGCAAATTCTTGATGTTATGGAAAGTGCAATAGAAAAACCAAGAGAAGAACTAAGTCCTTATGCACCTAAAATTAAAACAATTATGATTGATCCAGATAAAATAAAAGATGTTATCGGTCGTGGTGGAGAAATGATTACTAAAATCATTTTAGAAGCAAGTAACGTGCCAACTGTTAATCATGCATATGCAGTAAAAATTGATTTAGAGGATGATGGAAGAGTAATCGCGTACCACACTGATTATGATGTCATTGATAAAGCATTAAAAATGATAGAAGATGTAGCAAGAGAAGTTGAAATAGGAAAAATCTATACAGGTAAAGTTGTTAAAGTAGAAGACTTTGGATGTTTTGTTGAACTTTGGCCTGGATGTGAAGGTCTTGTACATGTAAGTAAATTAGATAAAAAACGTGTTGAAAAAGTAAGTGATATTGTAAGTGTAGGAGACGAAATTATTGTTAAAGCAATTGGTTATGATAAAAAGGGTAGACTTGATTTATCAAGAAAAGATGCATTAGAATAAGTGGTGTTTATGAAAAATAATTTTTTAAAGGAATCATTTAAAAATTTTAGAAGAACATTTAAATATGCAAAAGAAGAAAGAAAACAATTTATTTTATTTCTTTCTTTTTCGCTTCTAGTTGCGATTACTGGTGCTGTTTTTCCAGTTTTATCTGCTCAAATTGTAGTAAATATTACTAATTCATTTTTTCTAAAAGTTATAATAGTGGCTATTGCTTTATTTTTTGTACAAAATATTAGAAACATTTCTAATTATTTTACTAATAAATGTACACAACTTTTTCTAAGAAAAACACTTCTTGAAATGAATACAGATGTCGCAGAAAAAGCAGTAAAACTAAAAATGAAAGAGATTGAAAATAAATCTACTGGTCTTTTTATAGATAGAATAAGTAATGATTCAAATAACATGGTAAATACACTTTTAAATTTAAATGTTTATATAACTGAAATAATCGCAAATATTGGAGTTTTATTTGCAATATTCATTATTAGTAAAATAATGTTTTTATATGTTCTTCTTTCATTGATATTGTTATACTTAATTGAAAAAGTAAGAATGAACTTATATTATAAACAAGATAAAAAATATAGAGAACTAAGAGAAAACAATGTAGGTATAATAAGTGAACTTATTAGAGGAATAAGAGATATAAAGGTTTTGAATATTGAAAGAAACTTTATAAGAAAAACAAAAGAAAAGATAGAGTATGCTAATGATGAAAGATTTAAAATGGCAAACAATTCAAATAAATTTAGATTACTTTCCGATACTATACAAGAAATAATATTATTTATATTTATAATATTAGGTATCTTATTAGTAACAAAAGATTTACTTACTGCATCAAATTTAGTTGTACTTTATATGTATCAAGATAGAATTTATTATAATTTACTTTTTTATATTACTAACTTAATTGATCAAATAAAAAACTTTAACTTATCAAGTAATAGAGTATATGAAGTAATAGATGATAATACTATGGAAAAAGAAAAATTTGGGAATAAGAAAAAAGAAAAACTAAAAGGAAATATTGAATTTAAAAATGTTAGTTTTTCTTATAATAATAATGATATGATTTTAGAAAATTTAAGTTTTAAAATAAACGAAAATGAAACAGTAGCTATAGTAGGAAAAACAGGTAGTGGAAAAAGTACAATATTATCTTTAATAGATAAATTATATGAAATAAATTCTGGGAAAATTACAATAGATAATATTGATATAAATGATTTTGACAAAGATAGTTTGAGAAATAATATATCTATTATTACACAATCCCCATATATTTTTAATTTTACTATTAAAGAAAATTTAAGTTTAGTAAAACCAGATATGACTAAAACTGAAATGATAAATGCATGTAGTTTAGCTTCACTACATGAATTTATAGTGTCTTTACCAAACGGTTATGATACAATACTTGGTGAGGATGGAATAAATTTAAGTGGAGGACAAAGACAAAGATTAGCTATCGCAAGAGCTCTCTTAAAAGATACAGAAATCATATTATTTGATGAAGCAACAAGTGCTCTTGATAATACAACACAAAAAGAAATAATGGAAGCGATAAATAATATGAAAGGAAAGTATACTATTATAATAGTTGCACATAGGCTTTCAACAATAAAAAATTCTGATAGAATTATATTTATTGAAAATGGAAAAGTTAAAAGTGAAGGTACACATGAACAGTTAATTAAAAAATGTAAAGAATATAAAAACTTATATGAAAGTGAGATAGAAAAATGATAAATGTAGTATTATTTGAACCAGAAATACCAGAAAATACTGGTAATATTATGAGAACTTGTGCTGCGACTGGTACAAAGTTACATCTAATAAAACCACTTGGTTTTTCACTTGAAGAAAAATATTTAAAAAGAAGTGCTGCAAACTATATACATGAATGTGATTACACAGTTTATGAAAATATAGAAGATTTTTATAGTAAAAACAAAGGAAGATTTTATTACTTAACTAGGTATGGACATAAACCACATACTTCTTTTGATTATAGTAATAAAGATGAAAATATATATTTTGTCTTTGGAAAAGAAAGTACAGGAATTCCTCCAAAATATTTAAAACCTAACTTAGAACACTGCATGCGTATGCCAATGACTAATAAAGTAAGAGCACTTAACTTATCAAATACAGTTGCAATAATGGTATATGAAGCACTAAGACAACAAGATTATAGAGATTTACTATTTGATGAACCTTTTAAAGGAAATGTAATAGAAGAATTTAAAGAATAAAAAAAGAGGAGTTTTTTCTCCTGTTAGTTAAATAAATCACTATGACTTCCAATATTGATTAACAAAAGTAGTAGTTTTTTATTATTATACTGATAAATCAATAACCAGTCTGGCCGTATGTGACATTCGTTACAATTTTTATAATGTTTGTTATCTATTAGTTTATGATTTTTATATTTTAGATCTAGTTCTTCGTTGAAAGCCAATTTATCTATAACAGTTTTTAATTCATTAATGTCTTTACCTTGTTTAAGACATTTTTTTAACCCTTTTTAAATTTTGTAGAATACACTACCTCATATTTATAATTAATCATCGGATAATAAATCCTTTTTTAAATCTTCCCAATTTTTGTATCTTGGGTATTTTTCAGAATCGTTAATCATTTCATTTACTTCTGATAGTGCTTCTAACAAATCTTTACTAGGGTTTTTATTTACTACTTCAAAAGGCACACCATTTCTTTTAACTACTTGGGTTAATGCCATATTGATAAAAGTGCTCATATTTAAGCCTAGATCTTTTAAAATATAAGTTGCTGCATCTTTTATTTTTGTATCAACATTTACGTTAATAGCACTTGTTGAATTAGCTTTAGCTTTAGCCATGATATATTCACCCACTTTCTGTTAATAATTATAACAGATTTTTTCTAAAAAGCAAGATATTTACTACATATTATGTATTTTTTTACCACAATTATACTATATAATAATATTAATGTATGCAAAGAACTAAATAAATGTTAATAAAAAATTCAAGAGAAATCTTGAATTTTTATAATACTATTGCGATTAAATTATTACTTCCCTTATTAACCATCTTAGTTATTACTTGAGATAATTTAAATCTCATATTTTCAGGCATCATTGCAAGTTTTGCTTGTATTCCTTCTTGAACTATAACATCTAGGCTTCTTCCAAATATTTCACTTTTCCATATATTTTCTGGATTTTCTTCTTGGTCTTTCATTAAGTAATCAATTAATTCTTTACTTTGTAATTCACTTCCAATGATAGGTTCAAACGTACTTTCAACATCAACTTTTATCATATGTATAGAACTAGCAACCGCTTTAAGTTTTACACCGTAACGTCCACCTTGCTTAATAACCTCAGGAGTTTCAAGTTTCATATCAGAAAGTGTAGGAGAGGCTATACCATAACCAGTTTGTTTTACTTGTTTAAGTGCTTCAGAAAATCTTTCATATTCATTCTTACCATTTTTAAAGTCCATAAACATTTTTAATAGTTCAGCTTTTGAGTTAACACTTACTCCCATTGCTTCTTTTAATACCTCATCGTATAAATTTTCTGGAGCTTCTAAATTAATTGTTACCTCGCCTGTATTTGTATTTACTTCACTAATATATGCTTTACTTATGTACTCACTAGCTTCAAAATTTAAATTTATATCATTTACATCACGTAATTTATTTATGTTTGTAACACATTCTTTAATAGTGTTTAAATAAATTTCTTTTAATGAATTTTCTTTTTCTAGTATAGCAATCCAATCTGGGATATTTACATTCACCTCAGTTATAGGAAATTCATATAATGCTTCCTTTAAAACATTCATAATTTCAATTTCATTTAAGTTTTCAACATTTATTGGTAAAACTGGGACTTCATATTTTTCACTTAATGAATTACTTAAACTTATTGTCTCAGTATTATTAGGGTGAGTTGTGTTTAAAATAACTAAAAATGGTTTATTTAAGTTTTTAAGTTCATTTATTACTTGTTCCTCAGCATCTATATAATCATTTCTATTAAACTCTCCAATTGAACCATCTGTAGTCATCACAATTCCTATAGTAGAGTGGTCTCTTATAACTTTTTCTGTTCCAATACTTGCCGCTTCAATAAATGGAATTTCCTCATCATACCAAGGGGTTTTAACCATACGCGCTTCTCCATCTTCATTAATATATCCCTTAGCATCATTTATAACATAACCAACACAATCAATTAATTTAATATTTGTTTCAAATTCATCTACCTTTATATTAGCACCACTACTAGGAACAAATTTTGGTTCAATGGTCATAATTGTCTTACCTTGAGCAGTTTGAGGAATTTCATCTAAACATCTTTTCTTTTCAATTTCATCTTCAATGTTTGGAACAACTAAGTTTTCAATAAATCTTTTAATAAATGTACTTTTTCCTGTTCTAACCGCACCAACAACACCTAAATATATTTCACCTTTACCTAAATTAGATAAACTTCCAATTATTTCTTTTTTCTCCATAAAACGGACTCCTTTTCTATCATTCATTTAAATTTATGCATGAATATTTTAAATATACATTTTTTATTTACAATTTCTTTCAAAAACTATATAATTTTAATAGGAGTTGAGATTATGGAAAACGTAATGAACTTTTTAAAAGATAAATTTTATTTTGTAATAGGTGGCTTTGTAATTTTTATAATCATTATTGTTGTAATAGTTTCATGTAGTTCTTTTAGTTCAAATTCTTATGAAAGTTTAGAAGAAAAACTTGTAGAAGCTGGTAAAGAGTACTATGCAGATAATAAAAAGAATTTACCTAAAAACGAAGATGAAACTGCTAGTGTAACGCTATCTTTCTTAGTTAAAAATGATTACATAAAAGAAATAAAAGACCCTAAAGATAAAGATAATATCTGTTCTGGAGAAGTAGAAGTAACAAAAAGAGGAAATGACTATAATTACCAAGGATTTTTAGATTGTGGTAAGAATTATAAAACTCAATTTTTAGTTGATGCATTAAAATCTAGCTTAAAACATGATGATAACGGAAATGGTTTATATGAAATGGGAAGTGAATTAGTCTTTAGAGGCGACAAACTAAAAAACTATGTTAAATTTAATGATACATTATGGCAAGTAATGAAAATTGATGCAGAAGGGGACATAAAATTAATTAGTGTAGAACCAACAGAAGAAGATTATCCATGGGATGATAGATATAATGTAAAAGAAGATGATAATACTGGTATTGGAGATTTTAAAAAGAGTAGAATACGTGAAACTCTAGAATCTTATTATAGAAATAATTTTAATGAAACAGAGGGAGTAAAAGAAAAAATTGTTAAAAAAGACTTTTGTGTCGCACCAAGAAGCACAAAAGATCCAATTAATAATACAGTAGAATGTAGTGATACCCTTAGTATGTATGTGGGACTTATTACTGCGAGTGATTTTTATATTGCTAGTTTAGATTCTGGTTGTACAAAGTTTTTACAAGAACAATGTTCAAACTATAATTATCTTTCTAGAGAAAAAAGAACATGGACTTTAACTAGTAGTAAAGAAGAAACTGATAGAATTTATATATTCTATACAAGGGTAGATGATAGTGCCGCCGCAGATGGTAAAAGAATTTATCCTGTAATTAATATTGATGGAAAAACAATTTCTAGAGGTGGAACTGGTACTGAAAGTAATCCATACGTGGTTAGATAAATTTAAATAAAACATAAATCTAAATTAGGAGTAGAGATGGAAAATATTGTAATTCATGATTTAGGCTTAAAATATGAAGAATTATTAAATAAGAAATATAAAAATGTTTTTTTTGCAGATGGGAAGTATGTTCAATGTGTAGGATGTTTTTCTTGCTGGACAAAACATCCTACAGAATGCTTTATAAAAGATAAATTAAAAAATATTTCTAAAAAAATTGGTGCTTCTAAAAATCTTATTATTATAACTAAAAATTACTATGGGATGTATAGCCCACAAATAAAAAATATATTGGATAGAGGAATTGGTGTTTCTTTACCATTAACATTTTATATAAAAGGACAAATGCATCATATTCCTAGATATAAAAATCATGAAAAATTAATAATTTACGTTTATGGAAAAATAACAGAAGATGAAAAAGCTACATTTAAATTTCTAGCAGAAAGAAATATGATAAATTTAGGATATAAAGGATTTCAAATTAAATTTTATAAAAACGAAAAAGAATTGGAGAAAGTATTATGAAAATTTTATTAGTGAATGCTAGTCCTAAAAGAAAAAAAACTGCATCTGCTTATTTTTTGCATTTATTAAAACTTATGTTAAATAAAAAAACAAAGACAGTTTTGTTAAGAAATAAAAATGATTTTAATAATGTAATAGATAATATGAAAGATTCCTTAATTGTAATATTTTCCTTTCCTTTATATGTAGATTCTCTTCCTTCACATTTACTTGCTTTTTTAAAAGAGTTTGAAGAAAAAGCAAAAATGGAAAAAATAAAAATATATTTAATATGCAATAGTGGTTTTATTGAAGGCAGGCAAAGTGAAACTGTTTTTAAAGTATTTAAAAATTTTTCGCAAAAAAGTAATGTTGAATTTAAAGGCGGAATTTCTATAGGTGGAGGAATAATGCTAAACATTTTAAAAACCGTTATAGCTGTGGGGATAATTTGTTATTTATTTTTATTTTTAAGTAATGTTTTTTTTAATGATCAACAATTTTTAATTGATAATATTATAAGTTTTGCTACTTTTATTTTAATTATTCTATTTTTAAATTTACATGTGTTTTATAGTATACTTAAATTAAATTTTTCGATAAAAAATGATAAATATATAAAAAAATATAGTAGAGTACTTTTACCATCGTTTCTTTATATAATAATAACTAATATTTTCTTCACAATTATTTCATTTTTTAAAGGGGGAATATTTAAAGGATGGCTTAGTAAAAAATGAGATATGTTTACAACAGTTATAAAAAATGATAAAATAAGTAGCGTAAGTTAGGTGAAAATTATGTACGAAGAAGGTACTTTAAACAAAAAATTAATTATTGTAGGGTCTGTACTTGTTATATTACTTATCATTGGTATAATAGTTTTTTTTGCGACTAGAGAAAAACCTATAACTAAAGAATTTGATGCAGCACGTATTGTAGTAGGTGAGAAATATCAAGTTGAAATGGACCACATAAAAAAAGATAAAAGTGACTTAGAATTTTTAACATCTAATGAAGAAATTGCAACAATAAATAAGAGTGGTATAGTAAGAGGAAGAAGTGTAGGTAGAGTAACTATAATAATAAGAGATAATAAATATGATTATGTAACTCAAGATATTATTGTAGAGGAAAATGATGGAACAAAAATTCTTTTTAAAGAAGCAACTTTAGAGTTAGAAAAAGATGAAATAATAGATTTAAAAGAAGAAATTGATGATATTAATGAAATAGAAGGTACTTTGTTATATGAAACAAGTGATGAAGAAATAATAGAAGTAGATGAAGAGGGCATAGTAACTGCACTTAAAGCTGGAGAAGCAGAAATTACAGTTAAAACAGAAGACGAAGCAAAAGAAGGAAAAATAACGGTTACTGTTTTAAAAGAAGAACCAAAAGAAAATACAAAAAAAAACGATAAAAGCTCTAAGAAAACAAATTCAAATTCATCAAACAGAAGTAGTACTTCAAGTAAAGAAAGTAGTTCTTCTAAAACTTCTTCAAGTGTAAACCCAAAAAGTATTTCATTAAATACTACAAGCAAAGTACTTTATACAAATTATCCAAAAGCATCATCTAATACTTTTAAACTTACAGCTACTGTATCTCCAAGTAATGCTAAAAATAAAACTGTTTCTTATTCAAGTAGTAATACTAAAGTAGCTTCAGTTAGTAGTAATGGAACGGTAACTGCGAAGTCTCCTGGAACTGCTTATATTACAGCCAAAACAAAAAATGGAGTAAGTAAAAAAGCAACAGTAATAGTAAGAGCAACAACAAAAAGCATTTCTTTTTCAGTTTATCCTACAACTTTAAAAGCAACAGGAACTAGTACTACAAACAAAACCGCAACATTAACTGCAAGTTTTAGCCCATCAAATACATATTTTAAAACAGTTAATTGGAAAAGTAGTAACACTTCAGTTGCAAGCGTTTCTAAAAGAACGTCTAATACTGCGACTTTAACACTAAAAAAGCCAGGTAGAACACGTGTAACAGCAACTACATCTGGTAACCCAGCAGTAAGAACTTTTTATAGAGATTTAGTTGTAAATGGACTTTTTGTAAAAGTATGGAAAACTGGTGGAGGAATATATGATAGAACACGTTCTTCAATATCATTTGATTATAACTCTAACTATAAAGTTCACTATAATTTAAGTTTATATCCAAGTTCATCTTCAATTAGAAGAAGTAATTTAACTGTATCATCTTCTAATTCAAAGGTATTATCATGTCCTAGTGGATATTCATACTGTAATATGGTTGGAAGAGGAACTGCATATTTATACTTTAAATATAAGCCAGATACTACTTATAGTTCATATGTAAGAGTAACTTTAACGTAAAAACATCAATTTTTCGTGAAATAAAAAAATAAATTCCAGTTTTATAAAGTAAAAATAAAATGTATGAGAAACATCCATAAAATGGATGTTTTTAAGCACA
>JABLTK010155680.1_pt1 | contig 25637 bp, 19 predicted proteins | sample 7160131 | NCBI WGS metagenome assembly JABLTK01 (sample SAMN14651221, study PRJNA627086) | human gut metagenome | isolation source: feces | host: Homo sapiens
AATCTATCCTTAAGGACATAGCTCAGGACAAAAGTCAGGATAAGTCACTAAGCAAAATAGAGTCATATTATAATCATATTCAAAAGGAGAAAAAGAAAGAGCTCGGTCCGATATCTATCTATTTTTCAAATTGGAAACGGTTTCATAATATGAGAAATGATATATCCCACGATGGATATACTTCTGAGAAAATCTCAGAACAAGATCTTGAATGTACTATAGAACAAGCAAGACTATTCTTAAAGGCAGTAGAGAATGCATAAAACATCTTTATAAAACACAAATTATTAATGTCAAATCAAACATCAGATAATAATAAGCGGATACTAAGAATACTTTGCTTCTTTACTTCCGAATGCTCTTTATGATGGTGGGGTCGTTGTATACAAGCCGTGTCATATTGAATGCGTTGGGAGTGGAGGACTTTGGAATACATTTCTGTCAACCGTAAACACATTCTAAAGTTCGTTGCTTTGTGCAAGCTTAACGAAATACATATAAAACAATTAAAACGTAAAACATATATTTAATGTCAAATCAAACATCAGATAATAATAAGCGGATAGCGAAGAATACGCTATTTCTCTACTTTCGAATGTTGTTTTTGATGGGTATTTCGCTCTATACGAGCCGAGTTGTCTTGAATACGTTAGGAGTAGAAGATTATGGTATATATAATGTCGTTGGCGGAATTGTTGCTATGTTTGGATTCATTAATGGTTCCATGTCATCTGCAACACAAAGATATATTACCTTTGCCTTGGGTAAGGGGGATAAAAAGCGTCTTCAGACCATATTTAGTACGACGTTACAGATACATACGTTGATTGCAGGTATTATAGTTCTCCTAGGAGAAACTATTGGTCTTTGGTTCTTGTATAATAAGATGCAGATACCGGTAGATAGAATGGATGCAGCTTTTTGGGTGTTGCAATCTTCTATTATTTCAGCAGTCATTATGATTGTTAGTGTACCATATAATGCAGATATTGTGGCTCATGAAAAGATGTCTGCTTTTGCTTATATATCTATATTGGAAGCAGTTTTAAAACTTGCAATAGTTTTAATATTGGTAGTATTCGCTTTTGATAAGTTAATTCTTTATGCAATACTGATATTGGCAATACAGATTTTGATTCGATTTTGTTATAGTATATATTGCAATAAGCATTTTGAGGAAACTAAATATAAACATGTATGGGATAAGAGTCTTTTTATGGAGATGTCAGGTTTTGCAGGATGGAGTTTATTTGGTAATCTTTCAGCTGTTCTCTTTGGGCAAGGTCTAAACATTTTGCTGAACGTGTTTTTTGGTCCTGTGGTTAATGCTGCTCGTGGAGTAGCCGTACAAGTACAGGGAGCCATTCAGCAGTTTGTTGGTAATTTCCAAATGGCTTTGAATCCTCAGATTATGAAGACGTACGCAAAAGGAGAACTTTCCGAAATGCATAAATTGATGTTTCGCAGTTCGAGATTTTCTTTCTACCTATTGTTCTTCTTATCATTGCCTGTACTCTTTGAGACAAAATTTATTTTAACCGTATGGTTGAAAACTGTGCCCGAAAATACTGTTGTATTTTTGCGTATTATGATATGTACTTCCTTAATATATGCTATTGCGAATCCGTTGATTATAGCCAATCAGGCAACAGGGAAAGTAAAGGTTTATCAAGCGGTATGTGGAACCATCTTATTGATGATATTACCTGTTTCGTATGTTTGTTTACGATTAGGGTGTCCGGCCTATGCTGTTTTTGTTGTGCATTTCGTTATGGAATCAATTGCACAACTTGCCCGTATGATTATGTTGCGTCCGTTGATAGGTCTTCGTATCAGGGATTATATCTGTAACATTTATAATAAAGTACTAATAGTTGTGGTAGCTTCTGTAGTGTTGCCTGGTATTGTATATTTCAATATGGAAGACAATGTGCTTAGATTTTTTGCTGTTGGTCTTGTCTGCGTGATCTCTGTTTCCGCTTCAACTTACCTACTTGGTTTGTCTGCAAATGAACGGGTATTTGTTAACAATAAGGCCGCTGCTATCATAAAAAAAATAACAAAGTGATGATTGATATAAAAGATAAAAAAGAATGTTGTGGCTGTTCTGCTTGTGCATCTATATGTCCCAAGCATTGCATTGCTATGAAAGAAGACTTTGAGGGATTTCTCTATCCGCAAGTAGATGAGAAAACTTGTATAAACTGTGGTCTTTGTGAGAAGGTATGTAACGAGTTGCATCCATACGATACCCGAGAACCTCTGCAAGTGTTTGCAGCTATTAATAAGAATGAGGAGATACGCCTGAAAAGTTCATCTGGTGGTATCTTTTATATTCTCGCAGAAAAAACGATACGTGAAGGTGGTGTCGTATTTGGTGCACGTTTTGATGAAAACTGGCAAGTTGTTATTGACTATGCTGAGGATATGAAAGGTGTGGAGGCATTTATGGGCTCGAAATATGTGCAGGCACGTATTGATAAAGCATATATAGATGCAAAACGTTTCCTAACAGAAGATAGACAGGTTCTTTTCTCCGGAACACCTTGCCAAGTGGCTGGATTGCATAAGTATCTCCGTAAATCTTATAGTAAGCTTCTTACTGTTGATTTTGTCTGCCATGGTACACCAAGTCCTAAAGTATGGGGAATGTATCTCAATGAGGTCATAAAAAAAATCAGGAGTATTAATAATGTTGAGTTTAGAAATAAAGAGAATGGTTGGAAAAAATTCAGTTTCAAACTTAAATATAATGAGAACGCCAAGACCTTATCCCTATTTTCTTCCTTTTTCGAGAATCATTACATGAAGGCTTTCCTCAAAGATATTATTTTACGTCCATCTTGCTATGCTTGTAAGGCAAAGGGCTGCAGTAGTTTGAGTGATGTAACTATAGCTGATTTTTGGGGCATTGAAACTTTATTCCCGGAAATGGACGATGACAAGGGAACTGGGCTTGTCTTTGTTAATTCTGTTAGGGGAAAGAATGCTATAGATTTTACACAGCTTAATGTATCTGAAACTAATTATGATCAAATAAAACCCCTTAATCCTGCGTGTTACTGTTCGTCTAAGCCACATCCTAAGCGCAAAGAGTTCTTCAAACGTTTGGACAATGAGAATCTGATAGCCTTGATAGACGATTGTACAAAGCCGTCTTTCTTTCAAAGAGTTAGAATGTTTAAATCTCGATGGGTAGGATTTGTTAAGAATTTGTTAAACGGGTGGGAGTAACTCTATGAGTGTCTCTATTATCATAGATAACCCACATATTATCTCTGTAGCTTTCAGAAGTAAAGATAATGGATGGAAAGATATGATATGATAATAATAGTAAAATAATGAGTTGTTAAAATGTCTAAAATAATATTTTTTATAATATAGAAATGAATCATTGTAAAATATCAGTAATAGTGGCTGTTTATAAGGCTGAAAAATATATACATAGATGCCTTAATAGTATTCTGTCTCAAACTTTGAGCGATATTCAAGTTATTCTTGTAGATGATGGGAGTCCTGATAAAAGTGGAGCAATTTGTGATGATTACGCTCAAAAAGACCAACGTGTCCTAGTAATTCATAAGAAAAATGGTGGTGTCAGCTCTGCTAGACAAGTTGGTATAGAAGCTGCTATAGGAGAATTTGTTATACATGTTGATCCCGATGATTGGATAGAGAAAGACATGTTTGAGGTTTTATATGATGATGCAATAAAGAATAAAAGTGATGTTGTTTTAAGCGACTTTATTTTTGAGTTTCCTAATAAAAGTGAATATTCAAAGTTGTTTTCCTTTTCGTACGATAATGGGCAATCTTTGTTTTTGCCAATGATAGATTGTTTATTTCATGTAAGCAATTGTAATAAGATAGTACGTCGCAGTATTTTCGTTGACAATGACATACGTTTTCCTGTAGGTTATAATCATTGGGAGGATTATTATATAAGTTGTCTTATATATTTTTATACCGATAAGACATCTTATGTGCCGAAGGCTTTTTATCATGTAGATAGATTTTCAAATGATAATAGTTTGTCTAGATCGAAATCTTTGGATGATTTACATTGCCTCAAATACTTTATAAGTCAGTTTGAGAAAAGATTCGCTGTTTCAAATCCGGAGGCAATTCAGAGATCTAAGTTGTTTGTAAAATCAAGAATGTTCTATGATTATGGACATTTATTATCGGGAGAAGAATTTGCAGCTTTATATCCTGAGGTCAATAAAGTGTATATAAAGGAACATTTAGGTATTCGGCCTTATAAACTTTGTCATTTGCTTGCAGGTTTAGGCTTATATCATATAGCAGTTTTAGTATTAAAGTGGAATAAACGAAATAAAGTATGAACATAGGTATTTTAACCCAGCCGTTAGGTAATAATTATGGTGGTCTGTTGCAAAATTATGCTTTGCAAGAAACTTTGAGACGAATGGGGCATAATCCAATAACTTTAGATCAATATATTCATCATAAAACGCTTTGGTGGATTATCTTTTCAACGATGGAATGTCTGATAAAGAATGTATGCAGATTGATTTTGGGAAGAAAACTTCAATCAATACCGTATGTAATTTGTCGAAAACAATCTGTTGTTGCAAAGCCTATGGAATGTTTTATAGAGAATTATATAAAAAGGACTTCTAAGGTATTCGGATTTTCAGACACAAGAAAACTTGCAGAAACATTAGATTTAAATGCAATCATTGTAGGGAGTGACCAAGTTTGGCGCAAAAATATGAATAGTCGTATCTTTACTAATTTTTTGGATTTTGCGCAAGGTCTTTCCTTATTAAAAGTAGCTTATTCAGCTTCTATTGGTGTGGATTTCTGGGAATATGATGAGCTTGAATCTTTTCGAATAAAGAATTTGCTTTTAAAGTTCAATGCTATTTCTGTTAGAGAGCAGTCCGCTCAATTATTGCTCCATGAAAAAATAAAAATTAATTCCAAATTTACTTTGGATCCAACATTATTACTGGAAGCAAAAGATTATGAGAAAATTATCAACCATGGTCAAACAATAAAATCATCAGGTAAAATTTTTGCATATATACTTGATGATTCAAGTAATAAACGCGAAATACTAAAAAGTGTTGAAAATCGTTTAGGTTTAAATTCTTACACAATTACCCCATATGGTCTGAATTCTAATAAACAATGTTCTTCTGTAGAGCAATGGCTTAGATCATTTATGGATGCAGATTTTGTAGTTTGTGATAGTTTTCATGGTTGTGTTTTTAGCATTATCTTTAGAAAACCTTTTATTGCTATCGCTAATACTCAACGTGGTAACACTCGTTTTGATTCGTTGTTTCAGATGTTTGATATAAAGGAAAGATTGGTAGAAAAAACTACTGATTTGGATTTTGACATACTTCATATAAATTGGGAGGATGTTGAATCAAAATTAGAAGATATGCAACTTTTATCGTTGGACTTTTTAAAAAATAGTTTGAATGAGTAAGTTAAAATCTTATAAGTATTATGTACTGTGGGCAGTACTTGGATCTTTGTGGTTATGGGGATTGATATTTGCCTTGCGATTTATATGTTATGCAATATGTATCTTCCTCTTTTGTTTAAGCTTTACTTTCATCATAAAAAAAGACAAGCAATTATCTGTTTTTAAATGGCGAAATTTGCCTTTATTTTTTTGTGGTGCGATATTGCTGAATATGATATCATGTTTCATTAATAGAAAACAAAGTATTGCTTTGTCTTTTCAAATTGTAGAATATTTGTATCTGTTCTATTTCTTGTTTTTTTATGTCTTCGTAAAATCTAAAATATCTATAATAAATTGTGAGTGGCTGATAAAGATATTATTTTTCTCGTTTGCATTAGCTTATTTATTGGAGTATTTTGTCTTTTTCCCAAAGCCAGTTATAACGCCTTTGTATTTTGAGGTGAGAGAACATCGTTTGAGGCTTTATGGTCAGATGATAGCTTTTATAGGCTATTTTTTCTTCTTAAATAAACTTCTTTGTAAAGAAGGAAATAAAATAGTTAATATTGTTGGTATTGTATTAGGTCTGATTATTGTTACAACGTTAGGCTTCAGATCAACATTGGTAGCAACTATTGTTGTGTCTGTTTTTATGATTTATAAAGTACAGGGACGTATAACAGGTCTTTTTAAGAGTTTGTTTTTGTTTGCAATATTATTTATTGTAGTAATAAATACGGAGTTTGGAGCAGACATTATAAATAAAATGTTGGAAAGACAAGAAACTGATAATTTTGATAATTCGGATTACATTAGAATATTAGAGTGGAATTATTATACCACTAATCATTTTCTAAATGGTTTTGATTACTTTTTCGGATCAGGTATTCCTAGTGATAATTCTGTTTATGGAAAAAATATGTTTTCTTTGGCTAGCTTTAACCAATATGGTGAAGTTACAACTTCTATTGCACAATGGAGAGATTGGGGTGTCATTGGATTCTCATGGATTTTAGGCTTGCCTGCTACTATTGTTTTATTACTTTTAATCTTTATTATGATTTTTGCAAATTTAGATAAACGATATATGTATATAAAATGTACGTATATATTTCTTTTCTTTATTAGTATTACTACGATGGAAATTTTTCGAGCAGGTGCATTTGTATTTCACGCTTTGTCTTTATATATGATTTATAGATTAAAAATAGAAAGAAAATTATGAAACCAAGAATTTTAGCATTTTATCTTCCTCAGTTCCATCCTTTCAAGGAGAATGATGAATGGTGGGGAAAAGGATTTACAGAGTGGACTAACGTGGGCAAGGCTAAGGCTTTGTTTAAAGGACATAATCAGCCACGTGTTCCGACAGAGTTGGGTTATTACGACCTTCGCTTGCCTATAGTGCGTGAACAACAGGCTCAGATGGCGCGTGATGCAGGAGTTGAGGGCTTTTGCTATTGGCATTATTGGTTTGGCAATGGCAAACGACTGATTGCCGACATCTTTGATGAGGTTCTTAATTCAGGTAAGCCGGACTTCCCTTTCTGTTTGGGTTGGGCTAACCATAGCTGGTTTGCCAAGAACTGGAATAGTGACGGAACCTCTACCAATAAACTTTTGATAGAGCAGACCTATCCTGGCATAGAGGATGAGAAGATGCACTTTGCTTTCCTCCTAAAAGCCTTTAAGGATGAGCGTTATATTAAGGTAAATGGTGCGCCATTACTCTATATCTTTGCTCCAAAGGATGTTCCTCAGGAATATTTGGATAACTTTAAGAAATGGACAAAGGATGCAGGATTCCCCGATTTGTACTTGGTTGGAAACATTACTCATCAAAGCTTAACGAAAGAATCGTTGCTTGCTATGGGGTATAATGCCGTTAGTTATCAGCGACTGGGTGGCATCACAAGTAATGCGCTTCGAAATATGGGTCGTGCAGGTCGTGGTATTCATCGTGTCTGGCAGAATGTGAAGGGCTTTATCACACACCGCCCTCCATTTATGACTGATTACAAGAAGTATTTGCCTTTATTAGTAACGGAGGAGGATAAGGCGAGGGATGTCATTCCTTGCATTATTCCTCAGTGGGACCACACACCAAGAAGCGGTTGGAACGGAACATTCTTTGTAAATGTTAAGCCAGAGTATTTCTATGAGAATGCTAAGCATGCTTTAGAGGCTGTGAAGAACAAGCCAGAACAGGAACAATTGATTTTCTTGAAATCTTGGAATGAGTGGGGCGAAGGAAATATGATGGAACCGGATCTTACTTATGGCCGCGGATTTATTGAGGCATTGCGTAAGGCTGTGGATGAAGAAAAGTAAAGACTGTTCGATATGATATCAAAATGTAATTTTGCCATATTCTCTAAGTATAGAGGAGAACTTATGGGTATAGCCATTTTGGGCGTTTGTTTGTTACATGCTTTCAAATGGGCGGGAATAGGTGAGTCGCTTATAGCTCATGCTGTTGGACCTTTTGCAAGGATTGCTTTTACAGATGGCTTTCTGTTTTTGTCTGGATTCGGCTTGTATTATTCGTTTAGTAAGAATGGTGATTTGCGTAAGTTTTATATAAAGCGAGTCAATCGTGTGCTGCTACCTTATATGATTATGGGCTTGCCGTTTTTCCTTTTAAGTTTGATTACAGGTGGTATATCAGTTTCGACTTTTCTGTTGAAAATAACTTCGCTTTATTTCTGGTTTTTGGGTAATGATGGAATGTGGTATATCTCTACGTCTGTGGCGTTGTACCTACTGTTTCCTTTTGTTTATAAGTTTTTGTTTGCCAGACAGAAAGAGATTGGTGTTGTGACAAGAACTTTGGTCATTATTATGACGTGTGTTTCTGCCTGTTTTGTATTGTATAATTTTGCTCCACATTATTATAACATGTTGCAAATAGGCATCACTAAGGCGCCAATGTTTTTCATTGGAATGTTGGTGGCATGGTATTCTTGTCTTGGCTTAAGCATGACTTGGAAGCATATGATCGGGGGGGGTATTTTGTTAAGTATTACCTTCTTGCTAAAAAATCATTCTGATGTGTTTGTTCCATATTACGAAATGGCATACAGACTGTTGATGATGCCATTGTCTTGTTTTGTTATAGAATATTTAAAGACAAAACGTCTTAACGTATTTTTGCAATGGTTTGGACGTTATTCATTGGAGATTTATGTGTTGCAGATGTTGGTAATAGGTGTGGCACAAAAGGTGTTGACAGCAATGGACTGTCCCTTAAACTATATTCCTGTGCTGTACACTTTATTGACTTTTGCCATTGTGATAGTGTTTTGCGTCCCCATACATAATGGAATTGATAAATTGATTAAAAGGATTGAATAGATTATGGCATTGAATCATGCCATGCATAAGTAACTATAGGAAATGTTGCATGAGAATATAATGAAATAAAAATATTATGGCGAAGAAGAAAATACTTTGGTTTACCGCTGATTTTTTTATAGATGTGGACCGACAATTGGTACCATATCTCAGAAAAAATAGTGAATATGAAATTATATGGGTAGTGGTGCAGTCTGCAACGGGTGCTAAAATACCCCTGCATGATGATTATGAGATTTGGAATTTGCATTACCGTGCCAAAGATCCCCGCACATTCTTTGAACTTAAGAATTATTTCACAAAGGCAGGATTGTCTCACTATGATTTAATTTATAGTGATTCGTTAGGTTTCTATTATTACCCTGCATTGTTGCACTGCATAGGTAAGACTCCTCTGATTCATGCTGCGCATAATGTAAATCCATATCCAGTATGGTCGTGGGATTTGAAGCTTCAAGTGAAATACATATTCCATAAGGCAAAGAACTTTCAAATGTTCTCCAAGCATACTGCACGATGGTTTAAAGAGCATTATCCGAAGAAGTCTTTCTTCTATGCTCCGATGGTAGTGAAGGATTTCGGAAAGGTTCAGACGGAAAATTATAAAGTGGATGAGAAGAAAGTTAACCTGTTGTTCTTCGGCAATGTGGTGGCTAATAAACGCCTTGATTTGCTTATCGATGCAGTTAAGGAGTTGCCAAGGGAATTGCAAGATAAGGTGCATCTAAATATTTGTGGCAATTGCCGAATGAACAAGGATGCATTTTTTCAACAGATAGGTGATTGCAAGAACATTACCCCATTCTTCAAACGCATACCTGATGAGGAAATTCCAGAATTGTTTACTAAGCATCAATTCTTTATGCTTCCTTATCAAGATGTGGCGCAGAGTGGTCCACACATGATAGCATATAATTATAATCTTCCTGTGATAGCTAGTGATATTGATGGTTTTGCTGAACGTGTCAACGATGGTGAGAATGGATACCTGTTCCATGTAAACGACAAGGAATCATTAAAAGTTGCCATCACAAAAGCTGCCATGATGTCTTCATCAGATTATCAGCAGATGAAAGACAACCTAAAGAGGTATGTTGCAGTAAACAACAGTTTGGAGGCGGTTTCTAAAAACTATGTTGAATATTTCAATTCTATTGTATGATTAAAGAATACTTAAAGAATGCCAAGTGGGTATTGTTCTTGCGTTTATGTCATGAACGTTGGCAGGAACTCCTTATAGATACTAAATATATAGGAAATGGAGCACGTAATAAGAATCCGCGTAAGATGGAGACAGATTTGACAATTCGTGCTCACGCTTTGGAGAAAGGCATGTCAATAGGAAGTGTTAAGGTTGGCTTTGGTAAGCAGAAAGTGAGAATCTTGTTGAAGGATTTGCAACATTATCTTGATATTAATGGCCAATCTGATTTTGCAAGTAATGTATGTGACATTATTAATAAATACATACTGTTCAATCAACATATAGGTGCTGATATGAATGATATTAGATCTTTACTTGATGATTTTTGCAAAAAAAACGGCATACAGGTTGATTCGAATGCAGATGCAGGCATTTATGTAAAAACATTAAGTAAACTTACTAATGAAAGAAAATCCTCTTTTGAGATATTCTCGCAATCTCGTTTTTCTGTTCGTGATTTCGGACAAAAGAAGATTGATTTCAATAAGATTCTGTCAGCACTAAAAATGTGTGAACGAACACCTTCTGCATGTAACCGACAAAGTTACAAGATTTATGTATATAAGAATGAATCGTTGAAGAACCGGATTTTTAAGATGCAAGGTGGGTGTAATGGATTTTATGAGGATATGCAAATCGCTATTCTTATTTGTGGTGATCAGCGTGGTTATAACATTAATGAATTACATCAAGTTTATGTAGATGGGGGTATCTATGCAATGAACTTATTATATGCTTTGCATTATGAAGGGTTAGCGGCTATTCCTCTGACGATGGCCCAGAAGCAAGGTAAGCTTGCTCATATAAAAAAGGTTATGGATATTCCTGAGTATGAGATGCCTTGTGTTTTGATAGGTGTTGGAACTTATAAGGATGAATATAAGGTGGCAGTATCAAAGCGCAAAGATTATATGGAGTATACGGAAATACAATGATGACTTCGGAGAAGAAATATGAAATCTTCAAGGGCATTCTTGCTTTAGGAAATATTTGGGGACAGGCAGATGAAGTGGGAATGCTTGATCGTATTTGGAATCTTCATCTGCTTGCCTCTGAAGATCCGAGGTTTGAGGATGCTTATGAGGATGCGGTTCAGCATTTAATAAACAATTCAGATTGGGATGATGAATATGTGTTCATATCCAGATTTGGTTTGTTGAAGGCTTCGGATGAAGTGTTCTTCAAGTTTCTGAATGAGGTGGTTTCTACAAAGGTCAGAAGATCAAAAGATGAAATCATACATTATGTTGATGCAATCAACAAAATGTTGGAAGATGAACATCTTTGCTATATTTTGACAGGTGAAGATGATGGGCTGCCTGTATATGAGATAGACAAACAAGCCATAGCGGAAGACCGTCCTTTAGATGTACCTCGAAATCGTATTTATTTCTTCGTTGATAAAGCGCCTTTATTATTTCCTTGCTTTAAACTTGCAAGTTGTTATTGGGACGATTTTGGTCGTAAAACTACATTTAGCCTTTCGTATGTGTCTGAAGACAAACAGCAGCAAAATATTGGTACTGTTAAAATTATGAATGCAGACAGTCTGGTGACTAAGGATGTAATACCTTCAGAGTTTATAGAGTTGCCATACAATTTTTGTTCTGTTGGTCAAGATGAAGATTATTATGACAATATTAAGAAATTGTTCCCTAATGACTACAAGAGTATTATGTGGGCATTGCGTGATGCTGCTTATTTCTCAGTCATTGCTGATAGATATCAGTACACGATTTCCTTTCAGAAGTCGTTGTTGAGGAATGATTATGCACATCGTGCTCTTAGAGACGTTCATGGTATTCTTGAGGGGATAGATTTGAGGAATCGATATAATTTTACACTTCAGGCAACGATACCTTACTATGACGGTAATATACCTGTGGCGTTTAATTTCGGCAACTTAGACAATGTCAGGAATCTGGATAGAGTAAAGGCATTGATTGGCGAGAATGGATCAGGCAAGTCATCTGTTCTTTATTCTCTTGCTAAAGCATTGCATGATGGTGGTGGCGATATGTTTGAGAAAGGACACAGACCTGATTTCTCAAAGGTGATAGCCATATCCTATAGTATTTTCGATAATTTGTTTCAATTAACAAAGAAATCATCTTTCAACTTCGTTTATTGTGGATTAAGAAATAGGGACAATGAGTTGCTCTCGGAGACTGATAAAGAAAGCCGTTTAAAGAGATCTCTTGATGAAATTGTCTATAAGCATCGTATATACGATTATCATCTTACACTGAAAGAAGTTGTTGATGAAGGCTTATTAGAAGTGGTTTTCAAACAACACAATGAAATAGACAAAAATAAGTTTCTGGAACTCATAAACAAAATGAGTAGTGGACAGGCAATGATAACCAGTATCATCACTGAGATATATGCTCATATACGAGAGAATTCACTTATCCTTTTCGATGAGCCAGAGGTGCATCTCCATGCCAATGCCATAACAAAACTCATACGTATCATATTTGAAATATGCAATGAATTTAAGTCGGCTTGTATTGTAGCCACACATTCTGCTGTGATTTTGCAAGAACTGCTTGCACGTAATGTACTCGTTGTGGAACAAGATGCTGAAACAAAAGAACCTTACGTAAGAGGAATGAACACAGAAACATTGGGCGAGAATTTGACAACTATAACGGAAGATGTGTTTGGAAGGTCAAGTATTGACAAGCATTATGGCTATGTTATACAAGAGATGATAAGAAAGGGCTTGGATGGCGAACAGATTGAGCAGATTCTTAAGACTGAGGGTCTGCCTATGAGCATGAACCTTTATATGTATATAAGACGTCAATTGGAGGTTAAGGCGAATGATTAACTTTAATCCTTATACAGGGGATCCATTTGAATTATACAGGAATGCGGTAAAAGCAAAGACAGATAAAGAAGGCAAAGAAAGTCTTACTCTGATAGAGGAAGACGTAAAAGCAGAGTATGAAAAATACAATGTAGCTTTTACGAATAAACGAGTTCACTCATTGTTGCCGGCTACCACATTCACAGATAATAATAGAAAATTGTTGAAAGGTTTGTATGGTAGTAAAAAGAAAATAGTAAAGGACATACGTGAATGGATTGATTCGCATAACAAGCGGACCTATTTGCGTAAGTGTCCTTACTGTACTCTAAGTAAAGCCGGCACCACTGAACATATTCTTCCGAAGGAGAAGTATCCTGAATTTGCCATTAATGCATTGAACTTGCTGCCTTGCTGCTCAATATGTAATACGAAGAAAGGTGAAGATGTCACGACGCCTGACGGCAAGCCATTCATTATAAATTATTATTATGATGCGTTGCCTGATGAGCAGTATTTGTTTGTGGATATATGTATTGATGTTCATGGTTGTCCAAACTTTGAGTATCGCTTGGATAATTCAAACGGTATAGACAAGGAAAAGTTTGAATTGATAAAGAGGCATTTCGAAAAACTTGGGTTACTTGAACGCTTTAAAACAGAAGCTGCTGCGTGTTACACGGAAATAGAAAACATCATCCAAGTAGATTTAAAGGAAAAGGATGATTTATCCCGGTGTTTGGAAAAATTGAAAAATACAGCTTTGATGGATGCTGTGGAATATGGAAGCAATCACTGGAAGGTGGTGCTCAAACTGGCATTGGCAGAATCTGAGATATACAAAGAATATTTAAACAAAAAAATAATTGATGAAAAATAACATTCGTGTTTTGGTAGGCTGTGTGGTTTTGTTACCACAGGTATTAACTTGGTTAGCATTGCGTATTAGTTGTAGGGGGGGGATAATTGCTGCAGACCTTTTACGTTATAAGTCAATAAAAGGGTTAGAGCAAAAGAATAACCTATGGGCGTTCGTCTTCTTGATGATGGTCTATCCGGAATTTCGCAGTGTCTTTTATTGGCGTTTGGGCAAGTTGGGACGTTTCGTTTTCTTTTGGATGCCTGGGCGTAGCAACTTGTATTTGGTGACCAATCCTCGGAATGTAGGTGGCGGTTTCTATGTAGGTCATGGTTGGGGCACAGTGGTCAATGCCCAGCGCATAGGAAGAAACTTCCGTGTCGGTCAGAATGTTACTGTCGGCAGTCGTAACTGTAAGGAAGCAATTATAGGCGATAATGTGTCAGTATGGGCAAATGCCATTGTGTTAGGCGACATAACTGTAGGTGACAACTGCCAGGTTGGAGCTGGTGCCGTAGTGGTGAAGAGCATACCAAACGACTCTGTTGTAGTACCTGCCAAATCGATGATTATAAAGCAGAATGGGGAGCGTGTCAATATCCCTTTGTGATAAATCTCAAATATAAATTATATATGAAAATAGGACTTTTAACATATTATGGTGACTTGAATTGTGGTACTAACATGCAGGCATTGGCAACTTTTCAAGCCATAAAAAAAGTGTATCCCAAAGATGATGTGGAGATTATTCCATTTCATGGCTTTCGAGCTAGGGTTATGCCATATAAGACTTTCTCACTAAAGTTGATGTGGGATGACGTGAAGCGCTTCAAGAAGTATTATGACTTTAAAAAGAACACTTTGCATGTCTATCATGACACAATCATTAAGAATGTGGATGCAGCTTTGCGGTTTATAGCTTCCAGGCATTATGATGTGATATATGTTGGAGCTGACACGTTGTTGGAATTAGACAAACTTGCAGCAGACTACGATGGGATTTCTGCTTATTGGCTGAAAGATATCAAGGCAAAGAAGGTGATTATAGCAGGTTCTTCTAAAAATGTCTCATATGACCAGTTAACAGATAAGCAGAAGAATGACTTAAAAGTTGCGGCTAGCCAATTCTCTTATGTAGGAGTTCGAGATCGTGCTACAGTTTCGCTTTTTGAAAATCTCCTAGGAAATGAGAATAGAATAGAATATATTCCAGATCCGACATTTACATATGATATTGATTATTCATACATAGACTCATATCTGAAAAATAAGGGGGTCAAAATACCTAAGAAATCGGTATTTCTTCAGTTTTATGGCGATGATTATTGGCTTGCAGATGTAGCTAATGATTTGAAGCAAAGGGGTTTTACGTTGGTTACAAATAGGGGTGTGTCGTGGAGTGATATCGTTTTGGTTGACATGTCACCGCTCGAGCAGGTTGGCTTATATAAGTATGTTAGTTTTGTCATAACTCATCGTTTTCATGATGGTGTGTTCTGTATGAAAAATCACACACCTGCTTTGATTTATGTAAAGCGAGGCAAAGAAATGATGACGGGTGGCGATAGCAAGCATATTTCCTTGCTTAAGGACTTTGGTCTTTATCCACAAGCCTTTTTAGGTGCACTTGATTCAAAAGAGGGTTTGAAAAATGTATGGGAAAGTTATCAAGAGACTCTAAAGGTTTTTGATGAATCAAAGGTAGAGCAGACCTTGCAGAAGAACAGAAATAAATATATAAATTATTTGATTAATACGAAATCATAAGTAACAATAGTTCATTAAAATTTGATGTAACGGCTAAGCGGCTTTGCGCTGCCAGCCAAAGATTTCTTTGACAGTATGACTAATTAACTTTCGGTTCGGTATTCTCCGACACTTGTCGAAAATAATTTAGCGATGTATGTGCTTGCCATGATTTCCTTGAAAGAAGCCATGGAATACGGCACTCCATTTTCCTTCATCATCACCTTTGCCACATTCTGTGATGCGAATGATGCATTATAGGAACTTACCCGACATGGATTCTTGATAATCAGTCACTTAACCAAATCTTATTAGTTATATTACGTTAATTAACTCTCCCGTTTTCAAACGATTACATTCTAATTAACAGAGTATTGTATAAGAATATTTTATGACATATAATCCTAAGGTTTTAGTAATAGCCACTTCGAGAAAGACTCGAGGTGGCATAACGTCAGTTGTGAAAGCTTATGAGAATAGCCCTTTGTGGAATAAGTTTCGCTGTAAGTGGATAGAGACACACAGGGATGGTGTGTTTTTTACCAAACTCTCATATCTTTCGAGGGGATTTTTGCAGTTCCTGGGGAATCTTCCTTTTTATGATATCGTGCATATTCATACCAGCGAGCCCCCTTCAGCTTTGCGTAAGGTGTTGTTTATGGCAGTGTCGAAGTTGTTGGGAAAGAAAGTAATTGTGCATTTCCATTCTTTCTCTGTGGATACTACTATAAATAGCAAGTATCAGTGGGTATATAGATATCTCTTTGGAAAGGCAGATTGTGTTTTGGTGCTGTCAAAGTATTGGCAGGATGAATTGTGCAACACCTTTGGTTTTAATGAGGACAAGGTAAAGGTGCTTTATAATCCTTGTACTACAGAGGTCTCTAATAAAGTGTATCCGAAGAAAAAAGAAATTCTGTATGCTGGTACAGTAAATGCTCGTAAGGGATATGCAGATATGATCAATGCTTTTGCTAAGGTTGCAGACAAGCATCGTGATTGGAGTATTGTGTTTGCTGGCAATGGTGAAATAGAAGAAGGTAAAGCTTTGGCTTCAAGTCTCGGCATTGATAAGCAGACTGTTTTCCTTGGATGGGTAAGGGGGAATGACAAGGATAAAGCCTTTAAGGAGGCTTCCATTTTCTGTCTTCCCAGTTATGCAGAAGGTTTTCCGATGGGAGTTCTTGATGCATGGGCATACGGCTTGCCGGTCATTACTACACCAGTAGGTGGAATTCCTGATATTGCAAAGGATGGAAAGAACTGCTTGTTGTTTAATCCTGGTGATACAAACAAACTTGCTGAGCAAATGGATAAGATGATGTCATCAGAAACATTGAGAATAGACATTGCGAAGAAGTCATCAGAATTAGCAAAAGGCATTTTTTCTGTAGAAGAAGTGACAGGCAGACTTGAGAATATCTATAGAATGCTAAAATAAAGAATATAATCGGATACTATACCTTTGCTTTATGCTAATTTGCTAGTGGTATAGATGAAAATGTAAAAGCACTTCTTTAGGATGATGAAATCTGAACACCTATATATTATTGGTAATGGCTTTGATCGCTATCATGGGGCTAATTGTTCTTACTCTGATTTTAGAAATTACTTGTTGAGACACAAGCCTTATGTTTTGGCTACTTTCGATTTGTATTTTGGACCGAGATCGTTGAAAAACAGCTTCGATAGTTTCAAGGATTTTATGAAATGTTTCGAGATTTCATGGGATTGTACGTTTGATGGTGTTTACCCGAAGACGACATGGGCAGAGAATGAATTGTGGTATAGTTTTGAAGAACATCTGGCTGACCTGAATAGGGAGAAGGTGTTTGATATTCTTGATATTGTCTTGCCTGACTGCGATGAGGATTCTGATAATTTTAGGTATTGTGACTATTATTTAGGGTTAGACAATATTTCGGATATGCTGAATACGTGTACTTTTGAGATGAGGTACCAACTGCATAGATGGATAAATACTTTGCAGTATAAGAAAGGTTTTAAAAAGCATCTGCTTGATATAGATAGGCATGCTCGTTTCTTGACATTCAACTATACAGATTTTTTGGAGTCTGTGTATGGTATACATAATGACCAAATCAATTATATTCATGGAAGTAGGCATGAAAGATTTGGAAGTTTGATAATAGGACATAGTGCGGACGACAAGGCGAATTTAGAGTCATGGATAAAGAGAAATGAACATCGTCGAAGGTATCGACCTAATCTTAAAGACAGGAAGGGCCGTTATTTTGCGAATGACAAACTTGCGTATCTTGCTTATTTCCTGGAAGATGAAACAAAGGGTAATTGGAGATTACCGATTAGATATCATGCTGTGCAAGAAGCGTTAGGAGGATTTGAAGATTATTATGCGATTAATATGAAACCTACCAAAAGCATAATATCTGCCAATGAATATTTTTTTGATTCCTTATCTAAGATTAAGAAGATTACTGTTATTGGGCATTCTTTAGCCAAGGTAGATATGCCGTATTTTGAAAAAATAAACGAAAAAGTAGGTGATGATGTGGTGTGGGAGTTTAGCTTCCATACCAAGAACGACAAAAGGAGGATTGATTCTTTTTGCAAAAGGTTTTCAATCACTTCAGATAGACGAAATGATTTTGAATTATAGGAGACTCGATTCTCCGAGGCATCCATTCGCATTTTGCGATTTGATTTTATCTACGGTATGGATGCAATCTTAGTGTCAATAACATTGATGCTTAAACCAGTCCTTTTAGTAGCTCGGTCGAACGATGGATGATAATGGTTATGGTGGTAAGGACTTGCTTCTTACCACCTTTTTAAATAATCTTTTCACAATTTGATTAATATTTTTATACCGATATGTTTCGATTAAAAGATTTAAATATACTTGGTAGTAAGGCGGAGCTAGCCTTGCTGCCAGAGGGCAAATTGCTCATTAATACGATTAATGCTCATTCTTTTAATACGGCAAAGAAGGACAAACTCTTTGCGGAGGCGCTGACCAATGGCGACGCTCTTATTCCTGATGGGGTTAGCATCGTGAAGGCGTGCCGAAGGATTAAGGCAAAAAGCCAACCTAAGGAGCGTATTGCAGGATGGGATTTGTTCGAGTTTGAAATGAACAAACTCGAACAATTAGGAATTAGGAATGAGGAATGTGGAGTGAATAATTCTTCATTGGGTAATTCACAATCGGCTTCAGCCGACAACTCAAAACTCAAAACTCAAAACTCAAAATTCCGTTCGCGCCAGCTTACAGTAATGTTTATGGGCAGCTCACAGAAGGTGCTTGACTTGATAGTGAAACGTGCCGCTAAGGTTTATCCCCATCTTAAAGTGGTGACTTATTCGCCTCCTTATAAGCCAGAGTTCTCGGATGAGGACAATAAGGCTATCATTGATGCCATTAACGCTGCAGATCCAGACTTGCTGTGGATTGGCATGACAGCACCGAAGCAGGAGAAGTGGACTTATTCGCATTGGAAGGAACTGAACATCCACTGCCATGTAGGAACAATCGGTGCTGTTTTCGACTTCTTCGCCGGAACCGTGGAACGTGCCCCGATGTGGTGGCAGCGTCATGGCCTGGAATGGCTCTACCGCTTGCTGAAAGAGCCGAAGCGCATGTGGAGAAGATATATCATTGGAAACGCACTGTTCCTCTGGAATATGACGAGGGAGTGATGGCTGATATCTATTTCCGTTTTCTACAGTTTTCCTTAGGACTTTATGATGGCAGGGATTTCTTGTCGAGGGAGACTCTGGCGGACTTTGACTGGAACGACTTTTATCGTTTTGCAAAGAAACAGACCTTGACAGGTGTCTTTTTCGAGGGAATCCGGCGATTGCCGAAGAAATATGCTCCAGGTCAGGACTTGCTGATGGCTTGGTTCGGGCAGAGCCAAAGAATCTATCAAAGGAATCTTCTCTTGAACGAAGCTGCTGCACACATATATAGGGATATAGGAACAATGGGATTCCGGTGTTGCATATTGAAAGGTCAGGGCAATGCGCTGTTGTATCCTAATCATTTCTCAAGGACTCCCGGGGATATAGATATATGGGTGGATGCGGAACGGGATGACATCCGTAGACTTGCGCAGCAGCTTGCGAACGGCAAGGTGGACGTTGGAAAAGAAAGTCTTAACCATATTGAGCTTATGATAAATGGCATTGCGGTGGAACTTCACCCGACTCCTGCCATTCTGAATAATCCTCTCTATAATCATCGGTTGCAGAAATGGCTCAAGCGGAATGTTGACTTGCAGTGTAGTAATGTTGTATAACTTCCAGATGATGCAAGGGAAATCGCCGTGCCGACATGTGCTTTCAATGTCGTTTACCAATTGCTCCATTTGTATCATCATTATTTCTATGAAGGAGTCGGATTGAGACTCTAAATTGAGTACTAACGAATCTGTTAAAAAGAATTATAGTTATGTCTGTAGCGTCAACATTATATGGTTACCATGTTCAATATCTCTATACATTGTATAGGATGTTGGAATCAGCTGATTCTAAAGAGGTCTTCGTGCCAGAAGGAAGAGAAGACTTAGACATATATTATTGTGACCAAATTATTGAAACCGTACAAGTGAAGTGTTATTCTGGGACAATCGGGTATTCTGATCTATTTTCCAAGGCAAAATCCACTTCTTTGTTTTCTCGAGGTAAGGATAGTTTAGATGAGAATTCTGATGTTAAAATCTCGTTTGTGGCGGTTGGGCATGGTAATGACAAAGGAATTATTTCTGATAAACTGACCAAGGATTCCTCTCTTGTAAAGATGCTTAAAAAAGAGGATTCTCTGCATTTGGATTATGCTTCCTCCAAGAAACTTGCTTCTAAAATAATGTGGCAATCTAAATCTGAAGCAGAGTTGGACGATTTTGTAGAAACTGCATTAAAGAATAGGTTCCCATCAATAGATCCTTCCATAGTAAAGAATTACTTGGTTCAATGGGTATGTTATCTTGTGATAAATAAAAAGTCTGCTACTTATGACGATTTATGTTGCCAGGTAGGGCGGATTATTGTGTTTACTGTGCGCCAGAAGGAATTCTTCTCTCAATTTGGACTTACTGTAATTCCTCTTTTTCAGTCAGATTATCAAGAAGATGCTAATACTGAAACATCCTATTATCAGGGTGTATCTGCAAAGGAAATACATATTGCTAAAAATTATGATGTCGTAAGGGAAGAAAAGTTGCAACAACTGTATGAGAAGCTGAAAGACAATAATCTCGTTTTCATAACGGGTATATCGGGTTCTGGTAAAAGTAGTTTGGCTTATCGGTTTTTGAAGATTTGTGATACACCTTTACGCTATGAGATTAAATATTTAAATCAGAATAACATATCGCAGATTATTGCTACTATCAAAGATATTTCTAAAGGCTTGAAGAGTGAAGCTTTTGTTTATTTAGATGTGCAGCCATACGATACTTCATGGGTTCAACTGATAAATGAAATAGAGAATACTCCCTATGTCAAATGCATAGTTACAATCCGGCAGGATGATTGGAATAGGTGTTTCAACAAGGTTAACACAAATCTCCATTATTCTACTCTTGCTGTAGATTTAACTGAATTTGAGGCTAAGGATATTTTTGATCATCTGTGTGAAAGAGGTTTATGCCGTTTTGAAATATTTGAAGATGCTTGGAATGATTGTGGACACCCTCAAACATTACTTGAATATGTGTATTTCTTGACACATGGTGTTCCTCTAAGAGCAAGAATCTCAGAACAGATAGACAGTCTGGATAGTGTAAATGCCTCACTTCTTCAGTATGTATCTGTATCAAACCTTTTACAGGAAAATATTTCTGAGGATGCCATTCGGAACTTGTGTCATCTTTCTCCTATGTTATTGTCTCGATGTATTGGGCAAATGAAAGGTGAATTCTTTGAATTTAATGGTGAGGATTTTTCTGATGTTCACCCCATTAGAACTCATATCATTGTTGAAGAGATATTTAGGAATGATAGAAAAGGGTTATGGGAGATTGGTATGGAATTGTTCGAGCATATAAATGGAAACACTAGTCCTTTGTTTCTAATGACCCTTTTAGATGAAGGTAAATATACGCCAGATTCTCTTTTAAGTGAATTGGATGGGAAGAAGATAAACTCTATACAAGCGTATATAGTGGCAAAGACTTTAGTGTGGTGTGGAGTCAATCATTATATTGAGAATAATCAAGCAGAGTTTGATTGGTTAAGGCAAACTGCACCCCAATGTTGGCAGTTCTTAGTGCCAATTAACTTTACGGAAATCGAACTTGACGAGTCTGTTGATAAAATGTTTGGTATCCATATCGGAAATTCTATGGATGATGTTAGGAAAAGATTTTCTTCGCAGACAGAAGTCTTTTCCTATTTATATAAATGGCTTGATAGTTCCATTCTATTAGAGAAACCTAAAGAGTGGCGTGACTATTGTTGGCTGGCAAAATTCTTAACAATATGTAATTTGCAGCTATCTTACAAGCCTGACATCTCTGACTTTAGAATAGAGGCTAAAATTCCTGATGATTTGGATGAGATGGCAGATGTACTTCTTGGTCTGAAACTGGCTGGTTACGATTCTACCACTTATAATCACTTGGAAGAAAACTTTGTTAAGCATTTTCGAATCCAAAACAATATCTTGGAGTTTGATGTTTGTAATAATGAAGTCAACTGTCTTACTTTCTTAGATTATTTCACTGCGGGGGAACAATATGGGAAAGAAGATGGCGATATTATGAATCGCATTAATATGCGTCATATTGATTTGCTGAGAAAAGCCTTTCCAAATTTAGATGTATATCATTCAGAAATTATAAAAGATGATATTTTAAAAGAATTAGATTTGCCTTTTGAAAAGCATATAAGTAGGATAAACCTACCGCTTGAAGAGATGAAAGAGCCGCGCATAATGATGATGCACCTTTATGAGAAGAGCTATGTACTTCCTTCCAGAAAGGCTTATTGTGATCAGTTAATATCTTTGCGAAAGTTATTTGCTGATGTTATAAAAGAATATTGGCAGGGTATAGATGAGATTCACAGAGTTGACAAGGCGCACAATGTCAAAATGGATCTGGCTTGTAAAAATGTATGTGATAAGATTTTAAATGTTAACATAGAGTTGCCGGCATCTGAGATAAATAGATTCGGATTAGGTTATGAAAAACGCAAAGAAGAGAAGGATGATGGTAAAAGTTCAAAAGATAATTTGAAGGAATTGAACTCATTGTATTTACATTATTCTTCTTCTTTGATTGTATTTTTCAGGCAGTGCTATCTACCTTCACAAGGCTTTATCAATGATAAACAAAGAATGACGATATTATTGTTGGAGGCACAGGGTACGATGAAAAAATTGCAAAGCTTGTTTCACCAAGTATTTGATGATTATGTTGACGTCATTGAGATTAAACAACTTGATGAGAGAGAGAGTCAGCAGATGTTGTGCCTTATTGCCGTTTATCAATGGTTGGCTCAAAACAAGCCTTATATGTCTTGCAGACAATTGTTAAAGCAGATAAAGCCTATGAAGCTAACGACTTGTCAAACAGATAATACAAGCGATAAAAATATAGAGAATCTGTCTACAGCTATAGTTAATACTGTTGATGATATAGAGCAACTACGGAATATGCAAATGAAAAATATTTATAGTAGATGCTCTCATCTTGATAACTTATCTACACAAATCGTTGATAAGTATTTAAAACGATATGATGAAGCAATCCATTCGCATTTTGCGATTTGATATTATCTACGGTATGGATGCAATTTTAGTATCTAAAGTAAGGATACAAACAACATAGAACGAGCTAATCAAACTAAATAATCGATCTTCAAAACTAAGTTTATTTTTAACAAAACACACAATTATCTATGGTAAAAAGAAATGTTGCCCTTATTACGGGCATTACTGGACAGGATGGCTCTTATTTGGCAGAGCTGTTGTTGGAGAAAGGTTATGACGTGCACGGAACAATACGTCGTTCGTCCGTTGATTATCGTGAGCGCATCGCTCATCTGGAAGGTCGCCCCAACTTCCACCTTCACTATGCCGACCTTGGCGACTCTATGAGTATCATCCAGGTGATGAACAAGGTGAAGCCTACTGAGGTGTATAACCTTGCTGCCCAGAGTCATGTGCAGGTTAGCTTCGACTCTCCTGAGTTTACTGCTGATGTGGATGCCACTGGTGTGCTCCGCATCCTTGAGGCAATCCGCCAGTGTGGACTGGCCCAGATTTGCCGTATGTATCAGGCTTCCACTTCGGAGCTTTACGGCAAGGTGGAGGAGGTTCCGCAGAACGAGAACACTCCGTTCCATCCTTATTCTCCTTACGCCGTGGCTAAGCAGTACGGCTTCTGGATTGTGAAGGAGTATCGTGAGGCTTATGACATGTTCTGCTGCTCTGGCATCCTCTTCAACCATGAGAGTGAGCGCCGCGGCGAGACTTTCGTGACTCGTAAGATTACGCTTGCTGCCGCACGCATCAAGCAGGGCAAGCAGGACAAGCTGTATCTCGGCAATCTTGACTCGCTCCGTGACTGGGGCTACGCCAAGGACTACGTGGAGTGTATGTGGCTTATCCTTCAGGCTGAGAAGCCGGAGGACTTCGTAATCGCCACTGGCAAGCAGCACTCGGTTCGTGAGTTCGCTCAGCTGGCTTTCCACTATGTCGGCATCGAGCTGAAGTGGGAAGGCAAGGACGAGAACGAGAAGGGGGTCTGCGTTGAGGGTCCTGAGGATCTCATCGGCAAGACGCTCGTGGAGGTATCGCCCGACTTCTATCGCCCCACCGACGTGGTGAATCTCTGGGGTGACCCGACGAAGGCAAAGGCAAAGCTCGGATGGAATCCTAACACCACAAGCTTCGAGAATCTCGTCAAAATCATGGTAGAGAGTGATATGGCAAAGGTAGCTGCAGAGGATGCCGGCATGAAGGTACGCACCAACCTCGCTGAGTATCTCGAAAAAGGTATTGTTAAGTAATCGTTAAGTAGTATGTTGAAAACTGATTCAAAGATTTATATTGCGGGACACCATGGACTGGTGGGTTCTGCTATATGGAACAACCTTAAGAAGAGGGGGTATAACAATCTGGTGGGTCGTTCGCATAAGGAGCTTGACCTTACTGACCAGTATGCTGTGGAGAAGTTCTTCGATGAGGAGCGTCCTGATGCTGTGGTTCTGGCTGCCGCTTTCGTGGGTGGTATCATGGCTAACTCGCTCTATCGTGCTGACTTCATCATGCAGAACATGAAGATGCAGTGTAATGTCATCAGCAACGCTTATTCGCACGGCGTGAAGAAGCTGCTATTCCTCGGTTCCACCTGCATCTATCCGAAGGATGCTCCCCAGCCTATGAAGGAGGATGTGCTCCTCACTTCGCCTCTGGAATATACCAATGAGGAGTATGCCATCGCAAAGATTGCGGGTCTGAAGATGTGCGAGAGCTATAACCTTCAGTATGGCACCAACTACATAGCTGTGATGCCGACAAACCTTTATGGTCCTAACGACAACTTCCACCTGGAGAACAGTCATGTTATGCCGGCGATGATGCGCAAAATTTATCTCGCAAAGCTCATCCATGACGGCGACTGGCACAGTATTGAGGTGGACATGAACAAGCGTCCTATCAATCCCGATGATAAGCTCCGCGCCATCATCGGCGAGGGCAATGTGGACGGCAGCAACTCTCATGAGCGCATCCTGAAAGCATTGGAGTTTTATGGCATCTATGATAATAAGGTGGTGCTCTGGGGAACTGGCACTCCGCTTCGTGAGTTCCTTTGGAGCGAGGACATGGCTGACGCCAGCGTCCACGTTCTCCTGAACGTAGATTTCAAAGACATCATCGGCATCGAGAAATACTCTTCAGTATTCTACGGTGCGAAGGTGGACGGCGCTGTGGACAGAAACAACTCAGAGGGCAGAGGTGGAGCCATCCCATCCCTCGGCGAGATCCGCAACTGCCACATCAACGTCGGCACCGGCAAGGAGCTGACCATCCGCCAGCTCTCAGAGCTTGTGGTAAAAGCAGTAGGCTTCGAGGGCACGGTGGAGTTTGACGCCAGCAAACCCGACGGCACCCCAAGAAAGCTCATCAGCGTGGATAAGCTCCACAGTCTCGGATGGACACACAAAGTGGAAATCGAGGAAGGAGTAGAGAAACTCTATGAGTGGTATCAGCAGAGCCTGAAAG
>JABLTK010152151.1_pt1 | contig 25615 bp, 17 predicted proteins | sample 7160131 | NCBI WGS metagenome assembly JABLTK01 (sample SAMN14651221, study PRJNA627086) | human gut metagenome | isolation source: feces | host: Homo sapiens
TCAGCCACTTAACCAAATTTTATTAGTTATATTACGTTAATTAACTCTCTCATTTTCAAACGATTACATTAGAATTAACAGAGTATTGAATAATGCTTTTAAAGTTTTTTATTTTAATCGATGTTAGCATAAATATTTTTTTGTTTAACAGCACAGAATGTTAATTACAACAAAAGTTCAACATAACCAAAACGATTCCAAAATAAATACGCCTTGTTAGCTACAATTCAATTTCATATCAATTTTGCTACTCATAAAATAATACTATTCGTTTTTGTTATATTGAATAATCTTGTAGGTATTTGTGGAGGAAAGATTGTTGTAGTTCTAGTTCGAGCATGGTTAATCAAATAATGATGGTTCATTCTTGTAGTTCATTACAATTTTAAAGCAGCATTCCATTGTCTTTAAACCAATTCCAGGATAGTTTATCAACGAAATCATTGACCGTAAATCATCTGATTTAACAGCTGAATCTATTGTGTCAATCTGCTTTTGAGTACGAATTTTTGTAACAGCTTTTTTCTTGTTGTCTGGTATCGCAAGCCATCTACTTTTGAATGTCTCATATAAATCATCTGATGCGGAAGGATCATAATCATAGATTTCAACTGGGATATTGCATTCTGAGAGATAGCGTACCATCATATCTTTAACAATCTGCTTGTCTAATCCTCCATTATTGGTACCTAATAAAGGGAATGCCACAGATTTGATTCCATGACTTTCGTAAGTCTCAACGAATTTCGCTAATCCTTTTTCAATATATTCATATTTACTTGGATATTTCCAATGAAACTTTGTAGGAAAATTGAGAACCCATGGATCTTTTTCGTCTCCTTTGTAAATCCATAATTTGCCAATGTTTATTAAATGTTGGTGACAATAGTCCTTATATATATCAAACATTTTAGGATAGCGCAGTTTATAAACCAACGCTATACCCTTCCCCATAACTCCAACACAGTTAACTGTATTAACGATGGTTTGGGCTTTTGTATTAAAGATGTTACCTTTTATAAATGTTATGTTATTCATCATTTATGACTTATATATTAACCATTCTTTTGTGTCTGCTCTTGGATTAGGATCAATTAAGTATACCTCAGAAGGCGGATTATGTTTGTCAAATACAACAGAAGGATACATAATAATACCTGATGTAGTCCTATTCTTAATCAATTCCTTATTTTTAATTTTACCTCCTTTCACCAAGAGATAGGCACATCCATTGATGTCATAGTCTGATGTAATAGATATGGCATCCTCATTATCCATCATTTTCAACTGTCTGTTTTCATGAGAATACATTCTATAATCAACTTCTATTTTAGAAACAATCTCATCGTCACCCAAATAGTTAATAAGCAAATCTTTTTGGAATTCATCATAGCAAATGATTCTCAATGATTCCAATTGCATGAAATCAAGTTCATCTTTCACTAGAAACTCTTGTTGTGATTGTTCTTTTATTCGTTTTAAGAAATCATAGAATATTGACATCCATTCTCCAGAAGACACTCGTTCTCCACCAAAGTAATTATTGGTCAGAGATTTTGAATCTGATATGTCATGATATAAATATTCCAATCTAAGACAATCTGGTTTTTCTGTAAGTTTTAATACTGAAGCCGCATTAGTTTGTAGGTTACCTGTGCTATAGTAGCACTTTTCGGGATATTTTGCAATAATTTCACGAATATCAAATTCAAAAAATACAGGCATTGGACACTTTGGCAAGTGTAAATCACATGCTTGCGAGTAATAATTCTTGCCATAATTTGTTTCAAGACTACTATCCCATCCAAGACATTCGTTGTAGAATTGTGTAGGAGATTTTGGACGATAATAGAATCTTGCAAATGGATGTGCCTTACTAGTTCGATGTACCACGGAACCTGCTGCATCGAATTTCAAGGATTTTGTTTCTTCTGCCTTATTTCTACTCATTATCTTTCTGTTCTTGATAATCTCTATTGCGTTGAACAAGTGCGAAAAATGATAAACTTTGAGTTTCCTATAGCCATTCGTGTCGCATTTAGACAATGTCTCGATAAATTTTACTCTATTTAATTCAGAAACAAAGTCTTTATATAAGTCAGCAGTAAAGTCAACAGATTCATTTTTGCTGAATGCAAACCAATCAATACTATTTCTATATTGATGCAAGAAATCTTCAGTAAATAGGACTGATGATGACGAAAGCTTAGTCCAATCAATTTTGTCCTTAATGCTATCAATGACAGAAAGGTCTAACTGATTATAATCAAATCTGTTGTTTATTGATTTCCATATCAGATAATCCTTATACTTTACCAAAATTGGGTTTGTAAGTTCAATGTGCTCTGAAACATATGACCAATTGAGGAACTCAATAAATTCATCAAGAATCTTTTCTTCCTGAATCTTAATAACGTTCTTGTTGGATGTAAGTATCTTCCAATCTAAGAAGTCTCTATATTCTCTGACAAAAGATAAATCAATATTCTGATTCTTTGATAGAGCACTCCAATTAATCTTTGCTCCCTCTTCGATTGCTCGCTTCAAGCTCTTAATAGAAGGGGAGAACGACGGATTGCCTGATAACTCAAACCAATTAATGTCAATGCCATCCATTAACTTAATAAGTGTGTCATCAATATGCAACTCTCTCTTTGCTACTACATCGTCCCAAGATATGGCGGCTTTTATAACTGGGTCCTTGAGAACTTCACGCAGTTTTATATCATTCCATTTGATGGTTGAATTTTTAGAAAGGGCACTCCAATCCCATTCTTTGTCTCTATTCTTGAAGATAAAGCCGAAAGTGATATTCGTACCAGTATTTGATGATAATGCTTTCCAGTCCCAATTTTCTTCGATGAAACTGCTAACCATATTATCATCAATGTTTATATCTTCTCTCGTTGATATAAGCTTAAAATTCAGACGATCTCTGTACTTACGTAGATACTTTCCGTTATGAGCTGGGGAAAGACAAATACCAAACTGACTTATATAATTCCAATCCCAGCGTTCAGGTGTAAGCTCATAGAATACGTCATTTTTCTGCTGAATGGAATCAAGTTTAGTCAACTCGGAAAAATTCCAATTGTACTTTCCATCATTAAGTTTTGATTTAATGATAGCTTTCCATGTTCTAAATACATAAGTATCAGAATCATAAGCAAACATGTTGTTAGCAGCTTGAGATGCTGATAACGCTTTATTATCTACATAGCTATGCTCTTTGCTGACAAAGTCGTCAAGATCAAAAATGGCTTTATATATATAACTATAATTCCATTCGTATCCATTAGTAGGATTGTATTGTTCCGATAATTCCAATAATTCAGCAGGAGCATACAAAGATGTGATTGTTTTCCAACACTGTTCCTTTGTGTCGGATTCAAGGTCAGCTATAGAGTCTTTTATGTGTTCAAGATTGTCCTTGACATATGAACGATTGATTTTTTCATTTAATATAATTTCCCAATCCCAATATTGAGCATATTTAGCAAGATTATCAACGATAAAACCGGTACCAAATCGTTTGGTTATAATGTTCCAATCCCATACAGCATTTTGAAGATCCTTGAATTTAAGAATCTCTGGTAATGCCATATCTTCATTCAAAATATTCCAATCAAGATGCTCTGCTAAGCTTGGTGTTTTCTCAAGCAATAATCCAAAATCCATATCCTCCATATTTGAAATACGAGAAGATACGATATTCCAATCAAGATAATCTGCTTTGCTAGATAGAATCTTCAATAATACCTTATCTCTAACTGATTCAGATAGAAGATGCCAATCCCATACACTATCCAATTCAGGATCATTAAGATCATTATCATCAAGCAAAGAAGTTATTCTGTTTACTGCAGTATCCTTATCCCACAAAGACACGTAATCCTTAAAATGGATATGCAAGAATTTTGGATCAACTCTGTTAGTTAAAACAGACCAATTCCAATAATCGACATAATTATGGATATGTTCTTCGATGAAACTTACGTCTAAATCTTTAGAAAGTACTGACCAGTCTAGTACTGATTTGCAGTTATCTAAAGAATCTGGAATTTCTTCTAACAACGGAATCAATCTTTGGGTTATGATCTCTTTATTCCATTTTTCATTTAGATGACGGAAAATGAAATTGACGCTTAGATTTGAAGACAGGTAATCCCATATGCAGTTGTTTATGAACCAACCATTTGCTGTTGATGTTTTTTCTGCAATTTTGTTAATAAATACAGATAGTCCTAATGTGTCAAAGTAACGCTCAATCAAATCGGATGATGTTGCGTTTAGCCAATTTGCAATAGCATCAGTGTGAGCGTTTAGCAATGCACAGAATCTCTCATCAGAAGCGATAGTTTTGTTCCCTGCGAGTTTATTCCAATTCCAAGGAAAATCAAAAAACTTCATCACTATATCAAAGTCGTTAACTATAGATGACACAAATGATGCGTTTTCCTCACTCTTCATCCATTGGATGTGAGAAGCAAAGAACTCGGATGTAAACACAGTTGACGAACGTTTCATCCATTCGCTGTAAAGTATTTTATCTTGGCCAATATAGAGTATGTCTTCAGATTCTGCGAATTTTTTATTTCTTGACAAACCGTTCCAATCCCATGAAAAATTAGGGTATTCAGTTATCAGTGATATGTCTTTGATATTTTCAGAAATGTAGGTATAATCGCTAGCAGAGTTGATTTTTACATGATATTTATTGAAGAACTCCGGAGTCCATTCAATATATGGGTACTGGGCAAAGCCAGCAACAGAACCATTCGTGTTCCAAATTAATAGGTCACACTTTTCCAAATACTCGATAAGAACATCAGACCATATATAATTTTCTTTTGATCCAAGATTATAAGAAATCAAATGTCCATTTCTTTTTATAGATTTCACAACCTCTGCAAATTCATTGTTTGTGACAATTGATTTTGTAAGGTTATCATCTGAGAATATTTTATCGAGAACTGTCTCTATATATACAGCAATATGTTCCTGCAATATGTTAATATTCTGTATTACAAGATTTACATTTGCTTCTTTGCTAAAATAAGACCAATTCCAACTCTTATGACAATATTTTACTATAAGGTCCTGGTTAGATGATGGTAGCCAACTCGTAAGATTATAGAAGTCAATGTTTAGATGATCTATGTTATTTACTACAAAATCGACATCAAGGAAAGGCTTTACGATTTCCCAATCCCACTCGATATTTGTGTTTTCATCACACAACATCAATTTCTGCGCTTGCTGCTTGGTAATATCATTTCGCGAAAGAACGACACTCATTTCCCAAGCATATTTTGCACATGACTCAATTATGAAGCTAATTGGCAATCTACGAGAAAGAGTAATCATGTCAAATTTTGAACATGATTCTCCAACATGCTGGATAATTATGTCTTCAGGACAATATTTTGATATGTAATCCCAATTATTGTTATTGCAAAATTTATTAGAGACAATATAGTTATATGTATCTATATCGCTCCAATCGGTTCTAAAATCTCTTACAATAAAATCAAATTCATCTTGCTCTATCTCGTCTTCAAAATATCGTATTTCATTATAGTTAATTGTTGAATCAGCATTATTGATCAACTTTGAATATAACGCCTTCTTTATTTTCTTATTGAGGAGATACGCATTTTGCTCTCTATACAAAATATCGGTCGCAGCAACAGATACTTTGTCATTTAACAAAATAATTGGATAAAAATCGTCATTAAGTTGATAGAGACAAACGTCAACACTTTTAGATAAATATTTCCATTCAGAAAGTGTATTCGCTTCAAAAACGTTTGTAGTCTTATTAGACTGAAGATTTATTCGTTTTATCAAATCATCAGTATACTCTATATTGATTTCGTCTGGATTAAAGTCGGTAACCACCTTAACGTCTGTAATTTCTGAATAGAAGCCTAATTCTGAATAAAATGGGAAATCAACTGTGTCTATTGATAACTCAGACTTATTGACATTCTCGAGCAAACGTTTCTTCCCTTCATAGAAAGAAAATTTGCAGTTCATTTCTAAAGCCTTATTACCCAATCCCGTAAGACGAATATATTTTATGGCTTCTTCTTTTACAGAAGTTTCCTCATTATCTTCTTCTGATTCCTCAAAGTCTGAGTTTTCTTCAAAACATTGATCAACACTATCTGACTCTTCAACCGCGAGATGCCATTTGAAAATGGAATCAATCATGCTGTTAAAAAGGGAGACCTCTGCTTGATCACGATAGAAGCGTTTGTCGCCGAATGTTTTTTCAGCAACATCAAAACCGAGAGTTAAGGCTATATCCTCCTTTGTTATCTTATTGCTCTCTAGTGAACTAATCAATCTAAGTAAAACTAACTCTAATTCGGACAGATCTTCTGTCTTATAGAATCGTACGGCGCATGAAGTTTCCTTTACAGGCCATTCACGAAGTTTACTATCTTTGAGTAAAGACTTGTAAACTAGTGTTCCATTATCTATAATATCACTATATTGCATAATTAATTGTCTGCGATGTTATGTAAATGTTGCAAATAAATACCATACCAAAGTCCAGTGCCACTCACATGGATTTCTTTTATATTGAAGCGATCCATAAGCGACAAGAACATTGGGAGGCCAAGACGCATTGTTATCTGGTCATCAAGTCGTTTACTACCTCTTGATGATTCAAAATCATACTCATTCAACTGATCAACAGTATCAAACTGGTCTAGAATCGCCTGAGTACATATCTCGATGCAAGCTTCGATCTTCTCACGAGTCATAACTCTATCATGTTGAGCTGCATTATTCTTTCCGCCTGTAGCATGAGTGATAGCCGTTCCAACGCTAATGCAGAAACTTTCAGTTTCGGATGTCATTGCATCTCCCATATTCTTGTAGAATACTACCAATCGTTCCTTGATTTTTTGGTCACTACGTTTTAATGCCTCATATACAGGTGTATCTCGATCCGAGTCCAAAAATAATATGTTTCGTAAAGCTGTAGTACCAAGATTGATACTATATGAACTTACAAGATCACTATTTTGGAATACAGACACCTCGGTTGATCCACCGCCTTGGTCTATCATGATAACATGCTCAGAAGTAAGCATTTGCTGCTTGTACCTGGAGCTAAATAAGTATGCAAACATTGTAGAAACAGATTCTTCCTTCTTGGAGAGAATGCGAACATTAATGCCAGCTCTTTCTTTAATGAAAGCTACAATCTCATCACGATTCCTGGCAGTTCGATACGCTGCAGTGGCTACTGTATATACGACATCTACATTCTCTTGCATCATTATTCGCTTCCAATTGCGAATAGTCGGCAGTACGTTCTTCTCGAAATAACGCATGTTCATGTCATTTTGAGAGTCTAATCCTTTACCAGTTTCTGTTTTGTTAGCGTTTCTGATGAAATTCTGGAAGTTGAACTCGTCAACATTTGCGTTTCTTATTAACTCTTGATCTTTGCCAATCAGACATTTTACAGCCTTGGTTGAAAGTTCAAGAACTGCAATTTTGGGATTGGTTCTATTTGCATCTGGACGCAACCAAGTTTCAATTACTCTAAGATGTCCATCTGTTTCCGGATTAATATCGCGAGTATTGAGATTTGCAGAGCGATTCTTTGATATTGGTCGTGGACGCTTCTTCATTAACTTGTGCTCCCAGTGAATTATTTTTCCATTAGGATTTGTCTTGATACTTTCAAAAACATTCTTATAAATAGCTTCACCTTCTTTGTTTTTATAAGAAGAATAGTGAGCACTATTACCGACAATAATTAAAAGACGCTTTGCACGTGACAATGCTACATTTAATCGGTTTGGTGATTTAGCGAAGCCAAAATCCGTTTGCTTCCTAAATCCCAGCTCTTTGTAAACACGATAATCTGGAGCTTGTTTCTCGTTTTCAGCAATACAATTACTTCTGACAAGAGAGACAATAACGATATTCCTCTCCATACCTTGGAATCTGTCAACAGAACTTGGCTTCAATGTCAGTTTACCAGAGTATTTACCTTGTAATTGTCTTAATAGTCTTAGCTGAGCACCGTAGAAAGTGATCAATCCAATTTCCTTGTCTTCTTCGCTTGAAAATTTGTTATTATATGCTTCAAAGGAATCAGAAGTTGCCAACTGTGAAAGCACCCATTCAATGGCATCAACCTCTCCACGGTTGGTACGTGAGGTTCCTTCCGCAATTTCAGGCGAATTTGTATCAATCCATATCACATGATTTTCAGGTGATATAAGCCCATCTATATTGATTCCATGATAACGAGAGAATGGCGTACCCTCTGATTCGTAGTCTTCATTTATAAAACCACATTCCAAACCTCCATCTTTGGTATAGAATTGTTCAATGACTTTATTGATGTCAGGATGCATCCTATACTGCTTCCTAAAGGTGCCCTTGATGGAGTTGTCTGCCTGTGTAAAGAGCCGTTCAAAATGAGATTTTTCAAGTTGATCAAAATGGTATCTTACAAATTTTTCCAACTCAATTATCTGTTCTTTCTCTTCTACATCAACTGTTTGGAGTGCTTGATAATGAAGTTTATATAGAATATCTTCTCTGTCAAGATTAGGAGGTAATTGACGATGATCTCCAATGATTATAGACTTTGTTCCATAAACCAAAGGCATAGATAATTCAGAAGGGGTTGCTTTCGAAGCTTCATCTTGAACTACTACGTCAAAAGCTAAATGCTCGTCATCCTTAAAGACATTTTTGTATCTTTTCATAAAACGACTCTCAACATCTTCTTTCTGAGATTCTATAGCTGCATAGTTCTTTTCGGTAATAGAACTACATGTTGCGCCAATAACATTACAATTATTACGATAAGAATAGAATACTTTTTTGCGAAACTCAACAGGAAGATTTAGCATAAAATGGAACCATGCTCTTTCAATCGTTTCATCTTGAATTTGAGAGCGGTTGATAATATTCCTCATCCATCTAACTAATACATTATTGTCTTTGTTAAAAAGCTTATATTCATCTGATTCTTCAATTGCTCTGTTGTCCTCTGAAAGAATGTAGTTCTTTGAAAAATCAATGTCAGCCCACTTCATCATCTCGGTGATGGCGTATGGCAAACCTTCTGATGAAAATTTATCACCAGCTCCAATTCTAATAGGTTTTACTATGTTATGGTCTGAGAACTTCAATCGATCTAATGCGTTATCAACAGCCAAGTTCGCTTCAGATGTAAGCAGAGTTCTGTCCTTTGGATTAGCCAATGCTAATTGCCATATCAATTCTGCAATAGCAGTTGATTTTCCTGTTCCTGGAGGCCCCTGAATAACTGCAAGGTCTTTAGCTTCCACAGCTTTAGCAATGGCTTCTATCTGCCATTTATTAAGATGCTTATTAAGTTGATTGGCTTCAATATGCTCAATTCTTTCCTTAACTTTTTTCTCATCTGTAGGAGTTGCTTTGCTGGCATCAAAAAGATAACTTGCAAGCATCGGATTCCTAAGCTGCTCAAAATTCTCGGTGATAAAATCAAAAGATTCTTGCAAGCGATTTACTTTTTCAGAATCTCCGGTCAGATCTGTTGATACCATAGTTAGTCGCTTTTCGCTAACTAATTTTTCCACAGCATCAAGTTTCTCTTTCTCAACTACAAAAGTAAGAACAGGGTAGTTGACATTTTTTAGCTTGCCAACTTCAATTCCGTCACAACTGAAAATTTCTCCACGGAGCGTTCCAATTACTACAGCCTCGTGCTCTTGCTGTCCAAAAACATTTCGTTCGATATAAAACTTATCCTGTTCCTCTAAAGGGAATATTTCAAAGTCAAAAGGTATTGGCTCATATTCTTTAGTTTCACCAGTATCTTCGTCTTCAATGGTAGAACCCTCCTGGATCTCTTTCAATATATCACGAAGTGCAATAAAGAAATCTCTTGCTTGAGAATGAGAACTATAAGCTTGGCGGAAAGATAATTCTCCTTGCTTATTTGCGACAATTACGATATTAGGGAAGCAGTCACCTAATTGATTTTCAATACCTTCTCTTTTATCTTTCTTGTAGTTCCAAATTTTTCCTTCTATATATTGTTGTGGAAAGAAATTCATATAAAGGCACTCACATTCTTCTTCAAACGCCTTTAATGATGCAGTAGAAATGGTATCTATGTTTGCATAAAAGTTCCATGAATCTTTACCAGCAGGGATTAGCTCAGTATTGAATCTTTGTTTGAACGACTTTTGAAAAAGTTCAAATTTTGATTCGGTATTTGCTTTAATAACCAATTTGCCATCCGCACGATGAAGTTTCGCTGAGTTTACATCAAGCAAAATTGGCTGCTTCATATACTGAAGCAGACACTTGTTAATCTGAGTAAATATCTTCCAGATTTCACGAATTGATTTTTCTTCTCCTGCAAGATTATCAATATCAACCGCAACTTGTTCCCTTATTGCTTGTTCGTCAACTTTCTTTTTACTGAGATTGTATCGTGGGTTTCCAAACTTATCGGGTTTTCCTTGTCCAAGGATAATGACCTCAATTTCCTGACCAACCTCAAGATAGTTTGATACTTGACCGAACTTACATGGAACTTCTGAGTAATGAATCATTCCTGATGCTCGACCTTCAAGTTTTACAAATGCACCAATATCGTTAATATTAGCAATTTGAACTTTTATTTTATCTCCTTTATTGTATTCCATATTATTCAGTTTCTTTTTCTATCATAATAATTCCATTTGGTATATATGCCGTAGCCACCAAGCACCCATCAAATAAATCCACTATCACACGCTGCTGACCTGCAATCCTTGCTACTCTGCCATGAATACCCTTGAATTTACCTTCCGTAACAACTACGTTATCACCCAGTTTAAACTGGATGTTGTCGGAAGTAATTGGGATGATGTGAGGATTCTTGATAGAAGTGAGGCTGATAAAGTTGTTCATGGCTTCATTTTGGATTGTGAGCGGTGGATTGCAATAAGGATTGTCTTGACGATGGATTGTGTGGTCAAAGTAGTAGCTGAGCAAGGCTCTACTATCATTTGTCACAACTTTATTGTCATGAATCAAAGTTTCTACTTGTTCTGCTGTGACGTGAACAAATAGAAATGAGGGAAGAAGTGGTTCTGTAATGATTCGTTTCTTGTCATGTTTCTTCACTTCTTTGTATCGCATAGGAACATAACATTCAAATCCTTTAGCTTCTACAAATGCTTTTGCCTTGATAATACGTCCATATGAAACTCGCAGAACAAACCATTGTTTGTTTTCGGATGGTGCATTCTCTACCGACACCCCACCTTTGTTCTTTGAGATGGAGGGCGTACAAGAGGTAAGTCTTGCACTTGGACACGATGAGCCTGTGTCGGTAGGCTGCCCATTATACAATGAAGCGTCAGCCGTTAAAGGCTGTTTGGTGTTATCTTCCAATGTTATTGCTCAGAGGTTAGATTAAACCAATAGACTTTCTTTTGATAGAATTGTCAATTATTGACCACAAAAGTAGGAAATCTTATTCAGATGAAAGAATAAATAATTGGAAATCTTTACTTCTAGCATCATATTTCTGTAATTTGAGGCGATTTGTGGTAATTAACGCTACAAATCGCCTCTCATTGTCATTATCTGGATAAACCTTGTGACTTCTTTTTTGGTGGTGCTCCTAATCCCAGCTTCTGTGTTCCGTCCCAATTCGTAAGTTGGTCAGCACAACCATTGGAGCCACCGAGTGAAATGTATGTATCTGCGCTGCTCGACATGTAATCAATGAACGAAAGGAAGTTCTGAATGATGGGTTCGGTATAAACAACCTCATCGGTAGCAAAGAGTTTTGCCCAGTGTGCGACACATTCTCTCCGATAGCTGCCACAACCATTCCAATCCATGCTCGCGAGAAATCTTTCAACTGCAAATTTTGCTCCTTGTGGAGAGCGAAGCGCAATGTTGGATTTTGTGGCAGTAGCCATAATAGCATAATAGATTGCTTTGGCTTCTTTCTCATCGAAATCTATTCTGCTTGATTGCGAAAAGGCTTTGAGCTGTTCAAGACCTTCACTAATGAATCGGTCAAGTACATCTTGGAATCTGTCTTGTCTTACCTGTTCCTCACGTTTTGCCTCCGCTTCTTGTTTCTTGCGTTCTTCCACACGTTTAACAGCTTCAATTATTTCTGGCTGCTTTGTCAAGCCGTTCCATTGAATAACCAAGATTTTGTATTTCTCCCATAGAGTATTGTAATCAGTCTTGAGTCTTGTAATGTCCTCGTTTTTTGAAGCTAATTGGGTATTGAGATTTTCAATAACTGCATCCTTTTGAGCGGTTACTCGTCTGACTGCGTTCTCGTCAAGTTGCGATATGTGTTGCTTCACTTTTGCATTTTCAGCCTTTAGCGCTTCATTCTCATTCTGCAATGCCTTATTCTCAATAATCAGTTTGTTGAGTTGCTGCATATAGTAAGTGTAAGTTTTGTTGACAGATGCCCGTATACCATTATTCTGCTTATCACGTTCAGCGTTGATGGCAACCACAAGAGCCTTGATAGCATTATTGATGTTTGTTGTCCGTTCCTCTCGCCAAGTCTTTTGTCCGATAAGTGCAGGAATAGGAGTGGCAAGTTCTTTCTTAACGGCATCCATTGCCTCTTGAACAGGTGTCTTGATATTGAGAAGAGGGAATGTAAGCTCTTGCTTGTCAATAGTGGCAAGAACAGCGTATTTCTCCACCTTGTCAAGAGCAGCTTTCGCCTGTCGCTCGGCTTCAAGAACGACTTTGTTCTTATGCCTTCGTCCTCGCTTTTCCTCCTCGGACAATTCATTGTAAGGGATGCCGCGTGCAAGACCATACTTGCGGCCAACCTCATTGTGATAGTCTGTATGAAGTTGCGAGAGATATTCCGACTTTGCTTTTCTCGTCTCTCCCCACACCTTGGCATAAGACACACGCTCAACATAATCCTTTGAGGCAGTATGCTTAGTGTAGTTGTCTCGCTCCTCTTTGGGTAATGCTCTCCATTCCTTAGTTGAAAGCACTATGTCGGGATTGTTCTTGTTGACATACTTGCTACCAATGCGTCCACGTTTCTTGACATTCTCCACAGGAATAGTCTGCACATGGGCATGGATACTTGTTTCGTCACAATGGACTGCGAAACTGATAATATTCTCCTCGCCCCATTTTCGACAGGCAAAGTCGTAGGTGTCCTTTGCCCATTTATAAATGCCTTGTTGCAATACGATGTGGCTATGATCTGCATCAGGATTGGCAGTGTCTATCCTTTGGTTGCCAAAAGCGAGATTGTACAGCACGTCGTGGTCGCCACTGAATATCATGCCGACAGTGCAGTTCGGACTGTTCTTTGATACTTGGTCTGGATGCCTGGCATCCATGTATGGTTTGAACCCCAATTCATCAAGGCGCATCTGAATGCGCTCATGGAGTGGAATGGGATTGGAGCCAAGATGGACAATCTTTCCATCCTTGACTATCTCGAAGTTGAGATTCTTGCGAGAGAAGTTGTAATGATTGTTCTTCTCCTTGTCGGCATTCTTCAGACGATAAACATTCTCGTCCCAGCCTCTGCGCTCGGCTTCGTTGCTCACTTGGGCGGAGAATGATTTCTTGTCTTTGCCGACATGGATAGCGGCACGTGGTATGTTGCTTTGCATATTGTATTTCTGTCTTGTTGTACATTGTAAAAGGCGTAACTCGGTATAATGGCAGCAGGTCTCGGGCGAAGCCTGAGCATAATAGAAGGACTTTTTAAGTGAACAGCGTCAGCAGGTGAATCTAAAAGTCCCTATTATGTTCATGGACTTTTGCAAAAAGTCGGCTCCCTCACGAAAGACTGCCTCTATCCTTGACTATCCGCCATCTGTGCGTTTTCCGTCCGGTAGGTTGGATTACGATAGACCACCTTTGTCATCATCTCGTTGAGTCGGTCGGCAATTCGGTCACCATATCGCTGACGGATTTCCTTGGGCTCAAGGTTTGTGGTGAAGACCGTGAACAGTTGTGCGTCATACCGCATAGCCAAGAGTTCCTTTATGGGATAAATGAAATTGCCGTAGTCCTGCACTTCAGCAGGTTCAGTACCAATATCGTCTATACCTAATATATCAGCTTCCGCCAATTTGCAAAACTTATTATAGTCCGTCTTGCGGATTTGCACAATCTGCATGGCATTGACAATGGTAAAATTATAGTAGTTATCAGAACTATGTCCAGCATTAGGCGATAGGTTCGGTTTGAGGATTTCCAATCGTCTGACAAGGTTCTGCAAAGCCTTGAGCATAGTGGTCTTGCCGTTGCCGCATCCGCCACATAGAACGATTCCGAACTTTGCAGTGTTTGCAGTCAGGCAATTGGCTACCTGTTTGAGTTGCTCTTCAACAAAACCATTATAGATAAACCTGCGATAGCGGATCTGTACTTCCATGATATATGCTGCCAGAAGATATTCGTATGCCTGCTCCTCCAACATAGGCAGTCTAAAACGCCCCGTCATAGTCCGTCCCTTCCGCAGGAACTGGACAAGTCCTGCGATTTTCTTTTCGTTTGCTATTTCCATATACACCTCCGTTTTTACTGTCAAAAATCTCACACCTTCCCTTTATAAAAGAATCTTTGCTTTGGTGTTTGTCTTTATCTTTAATATGTGTCAAGTCCTGTGTCAAACCATGCGTCAAGTTATCCGTCAAGCCTACTGTCAAGTTATCTGTCCATTCAAGCAGTGTGTAATTGGACGGTAGATGGCGGGATTTGCCTTCTGTAAAAGCGATAAGTTTGCGCTCGGATAGATGCTTCCGTGCTGTGATGACAGTTTGCCTTGAAAGGCGCAAGTCTTCACATATTCTTGTTGTGGAGCACGCAAACGGCATTTGCCAATACCGCTTGTTGCTCTCGTTCACAAGGTAGGCAAACAAGGCTATCTCACTCGCTGGCATTGGCGACAACAAAGCAGAACGCCAAAGCTGGTTCATGTGTTCGATATACGTCATACGCTCTCTTTACTATCGTTGTCGTAAGCATTAGGCAAGTTCTTGTCCACTTTACTCTTCCGTTTGCAATAGCCAGCAACAGTTTCGTTCATAGAGCGAGCGTGTGTAATGGTTTTGACAGCCGAAGCTGGGTACATGTTCTTGTTGCCAAACTTGATGTGTTGCAAGTAGCCAGTGCGATGCCACTGCCATAGGGTAGCAGGACATACATTGAAAATTTTGCAAACGTCCTCTGTTGTAAGAAAGGTTTCTTCAGATTCTTCCTTGCGAGCAGACGCAGCTTGTTCCTCCCATTCCTTGCGTGACTGCGCCAAGAGAGCATTTGCAAAATGGTGAAGGTCTTCGGGAGTAACGGTTAGTGCTACCTGTCCTCCCATCTTTGTCAATGACATGATGTCAACCATATTTTTTCTGTTGATATTCGTTATACATACGCTGTCTTGCTCGTAAACCAGGATGCTCTTTCTCGCAGCGTGATAAAAAAGAAACACCGCCAATCCGCTGGTTTGTCGGATTGACGGTGCAAAGGTATATGGCTTTTGACAGCTCTCGATGAGATTTGAATAGGCGGTAGGATGCGACTACTATTGACTACTCTTTGTTAATGGAATTAACGTGACAACATCAAAAATCCTTAGCCAAATGCTGTTTTACGTTTGGCTAAGGATTGTAAATGGCAGCAGATTGTCAGAAACGAAATATGCTGCGACAATATGCAATAATCATAGAAAGGAAGTTCTTGCGTCCTAATTTGCGGTTGTAGAAGTGTACATTGTTATTATCGGTGACATTGTAGCCTATGGCATTTCGTAAAGACCTTCTGTGATACTTGATTTTCTCCTCAACCTGTTTCTTGACGGTATCGGACTCGTATTTCAAGTTTATATGATACTTGCTGAAATACTTGTCGAAACTACTTTTCTTCAGGTTGAACTCATCGACCAGCAGACTGCGAGGAATTGTTGGAAACAAAATGCCGTCCTCTATTGCACAATGGATAATGACGGCTGCATCATCTGGATGTTCACCTCTGATAAGCTGGTGAAGTCCGTACTGGATAGCATAGTATTGGGCTGCAAATGGAGTATATTCAATAAGTTTGGTCGGACGTTCTTCATTCGACACCCCACGAATAATCTTCAAGAACCCTAATACCATCTTTTGGGTAATGCCATCAAAGTGCTTCCGTATCAGTTCCTTGGTCAATGCCTCCACCTCGTCATAATGGCAGTTTCCTCTAATGGCAATATATTTGAGTGTCTTGCGGATTGAAGGTTTCTTTGCCAATTCTTCCCAAGGTGTAGTTTGGTATGACATAACAGCAAGAATGGTCATGCCGAAGGCTTCAAGACTTGGCTTTTCGATATTTTCGTTCACTTTCGTTCCATCAAATTCTTCTTTTATGAGCGAAAGCATGAACCTAATGTTCTCTTCTGTTATGTTGCGAGGTTTGCCGAACTGCTGTTCAAGATCCTCGCCGAGTTCGTTTATGTTCATTCCTTTCGGTAATTTAACTGTCTTATTCTGTCGTTGAGCGTTGACAACTTGCTTATCAGTTCCTCAAAAGAAGGCACCTGTCCGAAAATCATGTGCTCACACATGAACTTGTAGTCATCTTGCCATAGTCTTGCAATATCCTCGTTGGGCACGATACATAATGTGGCAGGATAAAGCTCATCATAGTTGAATCCTTTAAGTCCGATGAACTTTCTGCGATGTTCAAGTACCGCCTTATACAGGGCTTCGTTGTGGATTGCACGGTCAGCAATTTTGTTTTCAGAATCCATCATCATTGCCAAATCATATATATGACGTGACATACGTTCCACTCTGACCTCGTTCTTTCTGAACTCTTCATGCAACAGGAATACCTTTTCAAGGAAAGTACGCTCGGGGATGACAGCGTTCACCTCAAATGGCTTTTCTGCAAATGGAGCCTTGCTGAAATGGGTGTCAATAGCAGCGTTGATGGCTTTTTTCTCAATAGGCTCCATCATCGATCTGCCGCTGATTTCTATCTTTACCGTATTTTTGATATATGGTGATGCTTCATACAAACTATGATAGGTTATAGTTATCACCTCTGGGTCAGTTGTCGTAACTGGTGTGATTACAACATTCACAGAAAAAGCATCTGTTCGTATGCCCAAATCCACTAAAGCTTTCCTTACATCATGCTGCATCTTCTCTCTTACGAAAGAACAGGCGGCGCGACGTAGTCTGTCGCTGATTTGAGTCTTCGACAATTCACCGCTAAAGCCAAGGAATTCTCTGCTGAGTGCAATATCCACGTCTTCGGAGAATCTGGCTATCAAGTTCCAGCATTTGCTGAGACTTGTACCTCCTTTGAAAGCAATATGTTCTGCATATGGCAAAGTATGAATGGCTTTCAACACCTGCGTTACCCACCAGTCCTTTTCGATACTTGACGGCGGTAATCCGGTCTGCAATGCTACGGTATTGATAGCTTCACGTTGTCTATCTTCTGGTATGTCTATGAATTTCATCGTGCAATTAGTATTTTGCGCACCCATGCAGGGGCAAGTTTTATATCATGATTGAAATCGTTGTCGTTTACATTCTTTGCGTGCTCGACAAGCACGTTGCGTTCCTCATCGGTTATTTTGTTCTCGCCTATGGCGCGCATGGCTGTTACAACAAGCATCATCAGCTCTGATTTATAGGCAAAGTTCTTGCCCGAAGAAGAATGCTTGAACAGGATGCCACGCCCGTTTCCGATCTTTATCCTACGTGGTGCGCCGTTGGTCAGGAACACGACATTCATGGGCATCTGTGTGGACAATCCGAGACGATTCAAGGCATATGCTCCCATAGGTACAATCTTCGCCTTGTCTCGTTTGGCTATAGCCTGGGCAATGTCTTCAACAGACGGATAGATAATGCCAAGTCCATATTCCTTGTCCTCTTTGGGGTAATAATAAATGCCATGAGCCAGCCGCATCAACATTCCGTCAGTGTACATCCGATGGAATGTTGACTTCACGGCTGATGGTGTTCCGCAGTCTGCATAGTCTTGTTGAAAGACTATCGAACCACGTCCTTTCCCTCTAAGCCTCATTTCTATCTTATTTACAGTGCTTTGGCTTGATGTCTGTACCATATTTTTGAAACCTTTTTATTATATTTTTGGTTCTTGTTTGTCTGCAAAGGTATAGTATTTTCTTCTAAACGCCAACGTTTTTATTGAATATCCGTTTTTGAAACGCAATTTTGGCAAACTCGCAATAGGTCAGTCTATCAATTTCACCAGCTCGCGTTTCATCTCGTTGTAGATTTCTCTGTAACGTGCAAAAGCTCGACTGCCATCTGTGTGTCCCGAAAGAGATGCAACAAGATTTGGATCTTTCACCTTCTTGTATAGGTTGCCGATGAACGTCTTTCTTGCAGTGTGGCTTGTCGCAATATCACAGATTGGTTTCTGTATAGGCTCACGAGTCTTGTTGTCAATAACAGTCACCATGCGGTCAATGCCGAGCAGTTTCAGAATTTTCTTAATCTGACGGTTGTATATGTTCTGATTTATCTTTGGCAACAACCTCGTTTCAAGGTCTGCATATTTAGCGAGAATCGCTTTCGCCTTATCGTTGAGCGGTACTCGGATGGTGCGTGGTTTGTGGTTCTTTGTCTTTTCAGCAATGTATTCCACAGCACCATCAACGATGTTGGCACGTGTCATCTTTTCAAGGTCTCCCACACGGCAGCCGATGAGACAATGAAACATGAATATGTCACGATATACTTGTGTGGATGGCGTTTCGTTACTGAGGTCGGCATAGTAGACTTTGTCACGCTCTTCAAGTGTAAGATAAAATGGAGGGCTGTCCAGCACCTTAGGCATCTCAAAGGTGGCGAAAGGGTCGTTTGTCGTGATATTATGCTTCAAACACCAGTTTACAACCGTGCGTATTCTTCTGAATATAGTATTGATGGAATTTTCCGTTAGTTGGCGTGGTTTGAAACGCTCCTCTATGTCATCGAAGATTTGAGGGTAATGCTCATAATATCCAGCCTCGTTTACCAGATATTTATGAAACTCACGCAAGTCATCGGCTGTTATGGCATCAAGTCGCATGGTGTAACCTCGTCTACGCATGATTTCCCTTTGGAAACGCTCGAAGTGCTGCAACTTACGTACGTTATGCTCATGATGCCTTATAGATTCCTTTTCCATTGGGTGGTTCTCGGCATACTGCTGGCATTGATACACAAGACTGTATTCGTCACCTTTTCTGCCTTGGCGGATGTTGATGTTAGGATGATGAAACTCCTCAATAACACCTTTTAGCCAACGGCTGTCCGCTCCATGATAATATTGTGCGGATATAAGTGCCATCAAGTCCTGCACGGCTTTGTCGAATGCCGTGCGCTTTGCCTCCGCTACAAGAGCCACACGTGTCTTGTAACCCTGCCGTTCCGCGCTCCAATGATTAGGATTGATGGATAACTCGCTGACAGCCTTGATGTCAGTCTTGCCGTCACGCACACGGAAATAAACGTGCGCCTGGTCGGTTATGTTGTTTTTTGCCGAGGTTTCTCGGATGAATGCTGTTACTTTCATGCTACTCTATATATAATGTATAATTGGTAGATTGTATAAACGTTAGTTGATGAGGTTGACAAGATTTACTTTCGTTTCCTCATCAATCTCTCTGTATCTGGCGAAAGCTCTGCTTCCGTTTACATGTCCTGTCATGGAACTCACAAGCTCGGGATCTTTCACTTTCTTGTATAGGTTGCCGATAAAGTTGCGTCTTGCCATGTGGCTTGTAGCGACATCACATATTGGCTTCTGAACCTCCTTTCCGGTGACGGTGTCAAGGATAGTAACCATTCTGTTGATGCCACATTCTCGAAGTACGGCACGGATGCCCTCGTTGTATTGGTACACTTGCTTTGTCGGCAGAAGCTTTTCTTGCTTGCCATCGTAACGTTTCAGTATCTCCATGGCCTTTGTGGTAAGGGGAACGCTCACGGTCTGCGACCGTTTGCGCATGGTCTTGTGTGGAAGATACTGCAATATGTCACCGACAATATTGTCTTTAGTAAAAGAGAACATGTCTCCGACTCTACAACCCACCATTGATTGGAAGATGAACAAGTCACGATACACTTCTAACTCTGGCTTGTTGTGTAGGTTTGCATTGTAAACCTTATCACGTTCTTCTATCGTCAGATAAAAAGGTGTGCCTTGCACGGCTGCAGGGATAGTGAATGCATCGCATGAGCGGTTTGTTGTAAACCCCATCTTGATACACCAATGCCCAACAATACGCAGATGATGCATGATACCTATAATCTGTGTGCTTGACATCTGCTTGGGAGGGTGCATGTCAAGGCTGAACTGTTCATAAAACTCTGGATAGTCATTGTAATGAATATATTCGTTTATGACATACTCACGAAAATCAAGATACTCTTCGGGGCGGATTGTCTCGCAATAGAGCGTGAAGCCTTCCTTTCCCTCTATTTCCCTCTTGTAGGCTTCATAGCGTTGAAGCTTCTTGATCGTTGGTTTATAAACGAGTGCTGATTTCGGACTCATGGGATGTTCTGCAATGTATTGTTCCATTCTCGAAACAACTGTAGTCAATGTCTCTGTTGACTTTGAAGTTGGATTGACACATTCATCAATCACATTCTTCATCCATGCAACATCAGCAGTCGCAGAGTTATACTGCTCGCTAAGAGCCGTTGTAATGGTCTGCACCAAAAACTTGACTTTCTTCTGCTCGTCAGATGGTAATTTCTTTGTCCTTCGATAGGAAAGTGCATCATTGTCCCAATAGTCAAGCATAACCTCAATGTCGGAACGGACTTTGATGTCAACATCCTTATCTCGGAGTCGGAAACAAAGATTGGCTTTTGCAGGAGCGTCTTTGTCTTTGGTCTTGCATTCCTTTGTGATGATGGTAATCTTCATGTTCCTATGTTTTTTATTTCAGCCACAAAGGTAATATCTTTCCCGTAAATATTCCCACATATCCCCAATTAACTATGATTCGTTTAAATCTATTTATGATTTGGTTTTTGCACTTTCTTTCCTTATTATCAGTTATTTGCAGGTATTATCGTCAAAATTCATCAAGTAGAATCATTGTTGTTTTAGTATATACAGTTTCCACGCTTTTTTTATATAGGTATTCACTGAGTTTTAATTTTAATAGACTTCTTGGAGACTGCAAGTCGGATTATATTACTATTAAAAGAGAAACATACTTACTATTATCTGTCCTTCTCATATTTATCGGCGAACTGATTTATATTCTGTATAGACCGTTAACACTCTATATGTTTAAGCCGTTTGAACAAATGGGCATGCTTGACAATATCAGATATTTAAGGGCATCGCATTTATTCCCGCACATAGAAGAAGTCCCCGGATGGGTTGTATACAGTCTACCCGACGGTATGTGGCTGCTTTCGTATCTGTTTGCAATGGAATCCATTTGGTACAACGAGGGCAAACACATCAGACTTTTATTTGTTTGGATAATGCCGACAGCTATCATCATACACGAGTTTTGCCAACTTATGAGACTTGCCAAAGGCACATGGGACATCAATGACTTTTCATTTTACATAATTGCTATCATCATTTATTTACTAACAAAAAAATAAAATTATGACAAAGAGTATCACTTTAAAGTTTCTATGCTCATGCATAGCAGCGACCATTTTTGTTATTGGTGCGGCAAGTTGCGCTACTGCCACATCATCAACAGTCAAAGGACTTGGAGTAGAACAAAACCAGCAAACAAACAATTCCAACTCAAACGATTCACCTACAAAAAATTAAAAACTCACATTATGAAAACATCAGTAAAAGTATTAGGTTTTGCTGTCGCTTCGGCACTACTTACGTCATGCGGTTCAAGCAAAGTAGCCAACTTTCTTGAAGCATTCACTCCTGAAGAAAGCGGACTTAACCTTGTCAAGCTTACAGACGAGTCTACCAACAGTATCATCTCAGGCAACGCCACCAAGGAGCCGTCATGGGCAAATCGAGCATATTACAAGAACTCAAGTTGGGCATATAGCGCAGAATCCCACTTCAAGTGGTGCCCATTGCGCACTCTCGCCATCTCGCCAGACGGAAGCAAGTTGGCATACCTATACAAGGCTAACGGCCAAACAAACATCATGATAAGAAATGCGGGAGCACAGGGTGCGGCAACACAACGTACATTCCGTGATGTGCTCGCATTTTCATGGGCTAAGGACAACAAGCTTTACTTCTCCGACAGGAACGGAGACAACTACTATGTATCAGCTATTAAAGCCAATCAAGGCAGCATGATGCAGCAGATAACAAACGGATCGGTAATAGACTGGAACCCTGCTTCACTCGACGGTCAGAAGGTGTACTTCTCACGACAGTCAGCCAACGGACCGTCAGTATGGTCGCTCGACAGAAAAGACGGCACACTTACATCATGCGCTTCTGGTTACAACGTCTGCCTTATACCCAACGACCCAGAGGCTTTCTATTGTGTAAGAAACTCATCTTCCGGACGTAGCGAAATATGGTACGTCAACTACGTAAAAGGACAGGAAACGCTTATTCTTACCGACGAGAAACGCAGCTTTGCCAACCCGTGCCTTTCTCCCGACGGTAAATGGCTCGCAGTAGAGGGCAACTCCACTTCGGCTATTAACAATGTAGTCAACACGGATATCTTTGCTGTAAGAACAGACGGCTCACGTCTGACACAGCTCACATACAATCCGAGCTTCGACATGTGTCCTGTTTGGGCTAAGGACGGACGAAGCATCTACTTCCTTTCCACCCGAGCCAACCGCGACAATAAGTACAACATCTGGCGAATGAACTTCAATATAGAATAACCAAAACTACAATGAAACGAATAGGACTTATCATCTTATCGGTTCTTATGACGGTCTGCGCTATGCAAGCGCAGACTGCCAAAGACTCCGTAAGAATAAAGCTGCAAACAACAGCTGGTGCTGACATTGCACTTGACGGCGACTGGTCGTCAACCAACATTATGTACACTAAAGTGGCAACCGGAAACCACAACGTTACCGTAAGATACGGAAGCTTATTTGAAAAGACTTACCCTATAGAGGTAGGCACAACCAGTAAAACCGAATTCTTGTTCCTTATAGAAGGCGAAGCCAATATAAGTTGTACACCACAAGCTACAGTTATATTGGACGGAATACCGCAGGGACTTGCTCCTCAAACCTTGAAAATCGTCGGCACACACAACATCAAAATACAGGGCGATGAGCAGGAGTATTATGACATCACCGACCAAATCAGCATCAAGCCATTTGAGAAGAGAACCTTCTCGTACACACTAAAGAAGCGCCCGCCTCGTCTGTATGGCATGGTGATAGCCAACTACTCTGGTTGCAAGGCTTATGGTGTGACACTCGCCATGTGTCGCAACTGGGGCGCATATCTACGATTAGCCACTTCTGACGGACAGTTTGGCATAGATGCGGATGGATATCCTGAGCCTAATCATAATGGTGGTTATTATGGAACCGGTATATTCAAGAAGAAGGACCCATCGTACACAATCTGCACAGCTGGAGTTATGAAACGTTGCCATAAATATCTGTTCGCCTACATAGGAGCCGGATACGGACAATTCGGACAGAAATACGAAGAAATCAAAGACATTGATAACAATGAACCTAATTACAGCAAGGAACGTTATATATCCGGTGCCAGAGGCGTAGCTGGAGACATAGGTGTAATTGTAAAATACAAAGCCCTACTGCTACAGGTTGGCTACACGTCCATATTGACCGGTAAGTTCGGCGATACAAAGTGGCATCACGACCCATACATCGGTTTAGGTATCAGTATTCACAAAAACAAAAAGCGCAATTAATCATGAAGAAGTTTCTATTTATATTATTAGTCTGCTTTGCAGCTATCTCCTGCAACAGCTATGATGATGAAGTAGGATATATCACCACAACAGGCGGCACGTATTTAGAAGACGTAATTTCCGTTAATCATACGTCTTGCAGAATAAAATACGGGCATACAATAAAAGAAGTGGAAGGCAACCCAAAAATCTCAAAGGTAGTATTCAAACTGAGTGGAGAAGGCGAAGAAGAGTTAGTAGATGCACAAAAAGGTGAAGACAACATTTACTATGCAGAATTTGAAATCCCGTACGATAAATATGTAAAAATATCTACTATAGCAACCATAAATGGGGAAGACAGAAGTATATCGGAGCGTGGAATATATTACGACAGATCACAATTCTGCCCTTACTCAACAGACTATATTTGTACCAATCCCCTTAACTACGATGTAATACGGTATGTAGTTGAATGTAATAAAACTTATTATAAAAGCAAAATATCAGAGGCAACGGTAACCATTGGCAAAAAAACTTATCCTTTGACTATTACAGACGACAAAAAAATCTATTGCGATATCAATTTGTACGATATAGCCAACTGCTCTTGTTATCCTGTATTGACAATCAAAAATGAGGTGGATGAATACAGAATCAATGGAGGCGCTTATATGGAAGTAAAAAAAGTAGCTATAACTGGATACGACACCTCTAATGACGGCAAAGAGATAGACGGATGTATATATCTTGCCGGAACTAAATGGGCAAAAGGAGTTATTGTTAAAGGTTCTGACGGAAAGAATCATTTGGACATCAACGAAGAAGACGGGGTAAAAACAGAAGCCAATTCCTGGAACTATGATTTAGAGGACAATGATTTAGATGGGTATAAAATCCCGTCATTAGGTCAGGCTGACAGTCTAATTCATTATTGCTCCATACAAAAAGTAAATGCAGAGAATGCATCCAATTGTCAATATGTAGTATATCCAGCAAAGAAGAATGAAAAGATTATAAGTTTTTTCTATAATATCAAATCAACACCAATTGCTGACATTAGAAGAAATGGAGTATATATTAAATCCAATGAAAGATATACCTCTATAAAATATAAAAATGCATATGGTGGTTATGATGCATATTATTATTACTACTATCCAGAAAGAGATAATATGTTTGCAAAATATTTTGCTAGTAGGCAATCTTGTCTACTATTGCCTATTAAAGATTAAATGAATTAAGGCAGCGGAACAAACTTAGAAAGTGTTTGTCCCGCTGTTTTTAAGTTTATTGTCAACACAACCGTTCCACCTCAGCTTTGTCCTATCCCGTCATTGACGCAATAGCATCAACGTCCATCCCTTTGTCATACATCATCTTTGACACTGATGCAATTCCTACAGCACGGCCTTTCGCAAGTCCTTCTTCCTTCACAGTGTCCAACGAATTCTTAATGTCGCGATATGCCTTGAGCTTACACGGACGCCTTGCCGTCCGACACAATATTTGCATTTCTGATGCTCAATACTATGAGCCCAGCGCGCAACAAAATCTTTGGTGCGAAATTCTTGAGTTTTGAGCGTTTAGGGCTATATCGTTAATACACAGTGTGTTATACAGTTTTCTAAAGAAATTCGATGAAATTCAGCTCTCAAATGAGCCTCTTTTTGCTGCAATAGCGCCACTTTTACACTCTAATAGTGCCACTTTTATCATACAATAGCGCCACTTTTACACTCTAATAGTGGCACTATTGGACTGTAA
>JABLTK010028660.1_pt1 | contig 25604 bp, 25 predicted proteins | sample 7160131 | NCBI WGS metagenome assembly JABLTK01 (sample SAMN14651221, study PRJNA627086) | human gut metagenome | isolation source: feces | host: Homo sapiens
CTCATGGGAATGTTGATTTAACAGGTCAGCTGTGTTTCTTCAATTTTACACTCACTTCATTAGTAGGTATTCGTATCAAATCTTTGAGTACCATTTTGAAAGATATGGAGACTGTCTTATCACAGTACCAATCAGATTCTGAGGTTGTAAAGGGTTGTGTTGCGATGCTTCGTCATTTGTCGGAATCTACTTGTATGATCATGCAATTGGTTTTTTATCTAGTTACATCTGAAGAAGTTGATATAGCAACATCTGATCATTATATTTCTCTCATTTCGTTTATTTTGTCAACCTATGCTAAAGATGCATTATTGAGTTCACTCTTCCCATATCTTCAGGTATTAATTTCAAGCAGTATTAATCTTATATTGTTTGATAATTCAATAGATTCAGCCAGTTGTAAGAAGATTGTAACGCCCGTTCATATTTCCCTCCTTTCTACAATCTTACAAGAGAACAAAATTGAATATGTGATTGAAGAATTATCTAGTTATATTGCAACCATGGTTCTAAAGAATGTTTCACCACAACTTTTCTTCACTTCCGACATCTTGTGTTCACTCAGTAATATACTTCAAGTTGCCAAGAATGAAGAAGTGAAGAAGATAGAAGCGATTTTGCGTGCATTCTTGGCTTTTTCATCTCAGAGTAGAATCATGTGGACTTGTTGAATTGTAGAAATATACCGAAATTTAGTCATTGCAAGCGGTATATGTCCAGTTTTGATTGAACTCACGAATAATTTCAGTTCAAGCAAGATGTTAATTGGATTGATTCTGATGATCTTGGATGAGTTGTTAACAACTCAAGACGGTTGTGCTTATCTCTATGTATTGAATGTGATGTATGCATTACAGACATGTCAATCCGTATTTGGAAAGGAAGGAAAGCTTATGATACGATCTGTGGAGTGTATGATTAAATTGGCCACTAATTATCGTAAGTGAGAGTGTATGATGAGGGTGTGAATGAGAAAGGTGTGTGAGTGTGTGAATGAATGAGGTGATAACTATGAGAATGATGTGGTGTGTGGTGAGTGTGAGAATGGTGTGTGATGACTATGAACATGATGATGACTATAAGAGTGCCCATGGTGTATGTTATGTTATTCGTCTGTATAATAACTTACTAACGAATCAGCACCTTCATCTTCAGACTACAGTGATAGTGACATTACTCGCCTACTCAATCTCGAGAAACCTGTTAATGAAGATGAACTTCTAGTTTCTCGTATTCTCTTTCTGTTCCTTCTCCTTTCTGATAATGGTTTGTTTTCTGATCGTTTCTCATCATCAGCTGACATTTACAAATATCTTCATAGTAAGTTAGCCAAGCATCGACTCACACAGTGGAGAACACACTTTGCTGCTAATTCTTCTATCACTCAATATATCAATACTCTTCTGTCACAGTCTCTTCCTCGATCATCTCCACCTACAGGTTCAATTCTACTTAGTCATTCACATTTAGACCTCTCTCTCTGTGATATCTCGATAACACGCAAACAGACAGTGAATCAGATCATACAAGTCTCACTCTTTGGTCAGGTTATCTGGTTGTTCTATCATCCAACGTCTGACATTGCTCTCTCCTCCACCACTGCTTGTCTGAACACTCTAATCGTACGTGGTAGGGTTCTGATAGATATGATCATTCACTAGTACTTGGACCTAATCAACTGGCTTCTCTAGCTGCTTCTTCACTTCCCAAGCGTCTCTCATCAATTCTTCACGGTACCTCTGTTTTATCCGTTCAAACCAATATCATTCAAATGCTTGCTGTTCTGATTCAAAGTAACATTGTTCTGTTCTCTTCATGCTCAGATGCTTCAGAGCCAGTAGTCTTCTCATCACACTTCATTACGGATCTATTGAGGCTACTCACATCTTGCACTTATTCTCTCGCTATTATAACAGACACTCTTCGTATTCTAAAAACCCTTGTTATAACACGTATCTCTCTATGTCTCTCTCTTCATTTGTAGCTGCATATGATGCTCTGATCCAACCTTGTCTTCAGGATCTCACCATGTACCTTCAAATCACTCACTATGCAACACATTCAATCCAATGTCGTAATCTCGCTCAGTCCATCTTAGAAGCACTCCATAGTCCTCTGAGCTATCCAGGAATTCTTCGCCCTCATGCTGAAGATTCAGAAACAGCTCTATTTGAAGCCTGCATCCAACAATTGTCAAGTGAAGTGGATTCAGTTGTCGGTGAAGCATTGGAATGTTGTCTGGAAGCTGCTGTTCAGAACCATTCTACATTCAATCAGGCATTTGAGAGTATGAATGGTATAGGTGGGCTTGCTAGTTTGTTACGAGTGAAGTGTAAGGATGAATACGACTCCTTGCTTCATCAGGCATTGAGATTACTGATTCTGTGTATGGAAAATGATCAGTGGAATGCAGGACAAGTGAAGTTGGCGATGATTGTTGTCCTGTGCAAGGTAACAGAACGAAGGAAGCATTGTGAAGAGTGTGTTCAACGAGCTACATTGCTGTTGAAGCAATGGTGTGTAACAGGTGATAATGGGTTAATTAGATCATTGCTTAGATGAATTCTGTTCTCAGATTGAGGTTCGAATTGATCACTTCTCACAATTCCTCACATCCAACACAAATCCTTCTATCGTAGGGAACATTCTCTCTCTCTTTGTTCGACTCTTAAACTCTTCTTCGGCTATTGAAAGCTTCAAGCAGGCTCAACTTGTTCCTCGCCTTCTGGGTCTCATTCATACCAATGGCAACTCACCTATTCAAGGACTATGTGTTCATATCGTGGTATATCTTCTTGATGATTATGATATCACTCGTCACACAACAAGGATTCTTCTGAAACCCTTGTTATGTCTGCTCAATGAACCTCATCCTATGGAGGACAAGTCGTTAGTGATTCGACTCTGTCATATGATGAAACGCCTTCTCAATGAAACTCCCCAATCTATAGGAGGAGTTGTTCACTGTCATGTATTACTGTGTTTAGATCAGTTGTTAACTGGATATGATGCTGATACTGATCTCCTAGATGTGGTATTGGATCTCATTACTCGTTGTTGCTCTCAGGAGAGTGATTATGATATGGCAGCCTCAGGACTTATGGAGAGAGTGAAGAAGGGTTTGAGAGAACTAATCAAGACTCATAATGTGAGTATGGTTGTGAAAGGACTTCAAACATGTGAGAAGATAATGAGTCAATGTGAGTTAACTCGAATGACGATGATGACAGAAGAATGGTTGAAGTTGATTATTGCTATTATGAGAGAATTCTTTAGTCAAACAGAGATTATCATATCATCAATGCATTTCCTCAATAGAATGATCGATAACCCATTCACTCATCATCTCATCATTCATAATTCATCCTTACCTTCTCTTCTACAATCACTTCAATCATGCTATTCTTCCTTTCCATTTGTATTTGAGTCTTCACAACAGCTTAGTTCACTTCTTCTTAGTCAATCTGATAATCAAGCGAATCCCGCGGGAATTTCATCTAATTTGCAGAATGAGAGGATTCAAGTTCTCATTCAAGCAATGAATGAAGCAAGTGAAGAATCTGCTGTAGCACTCTCGAAGGAACTGTGCTCAGCATCGGAACAGATAGATTCTCTTAATCAGTTGATCTTGTTGCTTCATTCGTGTCAGTCTCTCGTTTGTTCGTTCGCATCGAATCCTTGTATTGTGATGAATCTGTTGACAGTTATTGGCCGGATCTTTGATGATTCAATTGCGAAGATTGATTGTACTGATTCTGCTTTCGAGTCATTCGTGCGCTCTGAACTAAGGAAATCTGACTGTCCATATGCTCTTCCATTAGTCCATATCGTGAGGAGTGCATGTGCCAGAAATGTGATTTGTCTTGTTGATTGCACAGAAGTTCAGGACATTATTGAGAGATATATCGGATCCAGCGAGGAAATGAACCAGGAATTATCTGGCATTCTTTATGAGGTGTGTAGAAATAGTCCTAATTATTGTCATTCCATTATTTATAGATATGGAGATTTCTGAGAATCTGGAGAATCTCTACCAGCAACTAATTCCATCGGATATGAAGAGCCTGGATGTAGTGACGTTGGCTCGCTTCGAGTTCATTCAGAGATATATGGGTCGAGACACCCTGATTGATGACAGATCGACATTCATGAAACAGTATATTGCATATGAAAACGAAGATGTGAAGGATGAGAAGGCTTTTGTAATGAAATTACGCGGGTTGAACGTATTGTTTCAATTACAGGAGGAGAAGGAAGAACTCATCAAATTGAGCGGATTATCATCACTTCAGGAGAATCTGGAGAAATTCATGTCTTCAGATCGTGTTCGTGTCGAAATCCGGTGTATTGTAGATTCGCTTCTTTTAGGTGAGAACCGCGGGAATTCGCTGATTTCTAGATGGAGTTACAAATGACAAATTGATGCGAAATATGGCTATTATTTCACTTCAGTTTGTGATAACCTCAACAGAAGACCAGTTAGAGAAGGCAGCTGAAATGTATGTTTCTGTTCTCTCTTCATGTAGTTTCAAGGGAACGGATTGATGGATAGTGAAATGGACTACCGCTCATCAGGGAGTTTTGAACACTCTCTCGCACATGTTGGAGTCCTGGCTGATGAATCTCCCTCTTCATGCTCCTCACTTTGATTGGTATTTTGCTATTCTCTGTACTACATTAACGGGTTGGAATGATTCATTTTCTTCATTTTAGTGGCATCCAAGATTTCGGCATCACTTCAAGTTCTCGTTCAATGCTTCTGGAGACTGTTATTTAAGGACTATCAACAGCCTGGATGTGTTGAACTGTTTTCTACTCATTATAGGGAATACCAAGAGATGTCACAAATATGCCCAATTTTAGATAGAGAGGGTGCTAGTATTGTGTTGTGCATCTTCACCCAAGGAATGTGTACTGGTCTTCATACTGATCAGTGTTTATCCATTCTCCGCTCATATGCTCATAGTGATGAATGCATCCGGTTACTTCTTGAAAGACGTATCTTAGATGTGATATCGCTTGGATTGAAAGCGGAGGCTAATGTAACATGTTTGTCTCTGATTACAGACGGAATGACCATTCTAATGAAATACAGTATGAGTGAATGGAATAGTTGATAAGTAGAGGGTATATCATTGTATTTGGGGCAACATTTGGAATTAGTAACGATCTTGTCTCAGTATGATAATCGATTGACAAAGGCAGGTGAACTTGAGTTATCACAACGTGTGGAAGATTTATTACGTCTTGTGAAGAGACAGAGTTTGTGTTGTATGAGTAGATGAGGAGTATCATAGCTAGATGAAAGTATTCGAGAGAAGACAGAAGAAAGATATGGAGTCTTACCTCCTCGAAAAGCGCCAGAATAACTGTTAGTGGACGATTTGGTGTCGTGTTTGTTTGGAATTATCCATGCAACGGCGAATTGTCTTTAGGAGGCCTTTTTATGGAGAAGAAAAGGGTCCAAGTCAGAGATGGGAAGATTGTGCGCAAGAAGTACATCTAATAGCTTCTCATTGTTCTACATGTACGAAAAAGGATGAAGAAAGGATCCGATTCATCATTCAAACGATTCGGTGGCCAAATCACACTGAAGAGGAAGTAGATTAAATTGGTATAACAACTGATGTACAGAAATATGTCTTATTTCTTCGAGACATCTTGAAAGTGTTGTATGCATTGTCAAGTGAGGACGATCTTCATTTGCTCGAATCGTTTATTTCATGTATTGCGAAACAGAAAGTAGTATTAAAGAAGAGAATGAACGATAGAGTTGTTTCCCAGCATCTCTTGTTCGGAGTATCAAGAAAGAAGTCGTCGTTGATAGTCAGTTCTTTTTCTATGGACGATTGTTGAGTTATTGGACTGATATTGAAGGGAAGAGACTCAATGAGAAGGATATAGAGTTTATTCTTGGAGATGTACTATTGCCAAAGTTCAGTCATTCTCTTACAGAAAGTTCGAAGCAGTCCTTATTCTTCTGCTACCGATCTGTATTTCAATCCACTCTTTTCTTTCCTTATTTGGCAGAGAAGGATTGTCCAAACTCTCTGAAAACGTGTTTAATTCAATCAGCGTCTCAGTTACTGACTCTATTCAATGTCAAATCTTCCATCCCTCTGCAAACCCTTCATCTTCATTTGCTTGCCTATTTGATGCAACACCCAATTCCATATATTATTGAATCTGCCTTTCCAGCACGATGTCTTCATAATGCTCTTCAGCTCTTACCTACACTCCCGGATGATCCAAGATATGTTACCAATGTACTTCAGTTGATCCGTGTCTGTCATTCCAATTCTTCTTTTACGATTGAGAACATCTCAGATTTTCGACTCATAATGGATTGGATTACAGTGCGTCAGCGACCCCTTTCGGTGGCTAACGAAGCCTTATCAACAATTCGTGTGATTCTCAAATCCTATACTTCTCCTAATTTGCAAACGGTTCTATACAGCTATATACTCTGGTCATTCAGTACATTGAGTCAGATCAAACAACCACTTTCTTATGATCAATTCACTCACTCTATTGAGGTGATCCGAGTATGATTCCCTATTTTTAATTATATTTAGACAATTCAGAGTTGTTTTAAGTCACTTCCAGCTGATTTGGATCCATCATTCACAGATCTCGCTCAATCCCTTTCTTCCTTATTGTTCTCGATGATTCTTCATCCTAAAGGTATTCGCCCTGGTGTTTTTTCATCCTAGAGCAACGTTTGGTGAAGGAGATCAGTATTTCACTTACACAGATGTATTCCCTTAACAGAAAGAATCAACGTTATCAATGGATAATTCCTTCGCTATCATCTATCCCTTGGACACAACTAGGTGACATGATGTTCCATCCACAGACTCAACAAGATATCCAAAAACAACTTGCAATGTTATGTGTGAAAATCATGATAAATTATGGAGATATTTTGGGAATATCATTATTTGAGTCTTTATATGACACATTTAGGATGAAGGAAGATACGTCCAATTCTATCATCAAAAGCATTCTTCTTCAGGGATTTCTCACTTCAGGATTTATCTCTTTCATGATCTCTACGGTGTGTTCATACCTCCAGAATCCAATCCCTCAAGTCACCATTCTCACTCTGAATTCGATATCTTCTGTCAATGACTCTGTTGCCAGCATCTTAGCTCCATCTATTTGGGATAAGATACTCTGGTTGACCAAATCGGCCATGCAGCAATGCAAGGTACAGAAGAGTCCTTCTGAGCTTCTAAATGCATCACTACGAGCTATAATGAAATATTTACCTCTTGCTTCATTTTCACCTCAAATGGAGGGAATACTTATGGAGGGAGTTTCGATTCTTCCTCTATGCACAACCCGAGAACAGTTGGGAATCATCCAAATGCTTGAGGGGATTCCTGAATACATGTTGAAGGAGTTATCGAGTGAAGTCATGGATCATGTAATCATGAGTTTTGTATTTGTTGTATCTCGTGAAACCAGAGTGGCTTTAAAGGGACTGGTTGCTTTTGCTACATGGGTTCCTTATTTCCCTCAGACGCAACTCGACATGTTTGTTAATGCTGTGGAACTTAATCAAAACGCCCTTTTACTGCTTCCAACCACATCAGTTCTTTCTCTTCTCTTTGTGGTTCTACAACGGTTGGATTCGCTTCATGTTTCTGAAGCACCAGGATGTCTCTCTGCACTACTGCTTAAAATCCTTCAAGATAATCCAGAGAATCTTGTTATATTCATTCATGGATATCGACGACTCTCTCTCTCACTTGCTCATCAACAGGAACTGTGTGATCTAATTCGGAGCGAAATCGGAAATTCCGAGTATAGATTATCGTTCTTAGATGTAGTTGCCGCTAAGGAAGTGAGAATAGCTATGTTTCCCTGACAAATAGGTAATTGCTCGGTTTCAGACCTAAGAATTCTGTTTATGTACCATATTGTTCTTTTCAATTGTTTGTAACAGAGAGTATCTAGAACTGTGATCCCTCAAAACATGAGTAAAGTTATCGGAGTTGATATTGGAGGAACGAAGATGATGATGTTTTCGAACGTTGGAGAAAAGGTTGTCGAGAAAACTGTACCAACGGGGGATGAGACGACGCCTTCGTTAATGGCACATCAAATCCACGAATTCATCCAGAGTTTGGATTTTGTTCCAGATGCAGTAGGAATTTGTGTTCCAGGACTTGTGAAGGATGGAGTTCTGTTTTATGCTTCGGATCGTCGGAATCTTGAAGGACTATCTGAGGACATGATATCCACACCTCAGTATCGTGCCTACATGATTAATGACATTCGAGCAGCAATGTATTCCCAAATACCCATATATCCAAAGGGATCTTCGATTTGTGTGATCGTCATTGGAACTGGAATTGGAATGTCTGTTGTGCTCAATGGTCACTTTCTTTACGGTGCAAACGGATACGTGGGAGAGTGGGGATTCTGCCCTCTTCGATTAGAGGATGGAACAGTGACAACCTATGATCAAGTGATTACTGGAAAGGCAATCGTTGAAACTACTGGTTTGGATCCAGATGAAATAATTGCAAAATTAGAGGAAGGAGATGAACAAGTGACCTCTATTGTAAATACTGCTGCATATTATTGTGGTTGGTGTCTAGCCTACTGTGTCAATCTGTTTAATCCAGATTACATTGTCTTAACGGGTTCCACAACGAATTACAAGAATTACCGCTCAATCGCGTTAGAAACCTGTAAAAAGTATTCTCTAGATGTTAGCAGAAATTCCTGTAAGATTGTTGATCCTGAAGCTAGAGGACGGATTGTTATTCTGGGCACAATTGAATATGCTCGAATGATGTTTGAAGGTAATGATATTCTTTAAGATTGGTTTAGCCTATTGCGTTTGATTTGTGTTTGTATAAATAACCGCGGGATTTGTTTTAAAGAGGAGATCACACTAAATGAGTAAGCCAACCCAAGGTAAGTACTGAAATTATTCTTGATGCATAGATACCCCTGTTTCAAGCGAACCCGCCCAAGTATGGTTAAATGTAACATGGTCACTTGTAGGTGACACCTCAATCACAACCAGAAGAATCAAATACAGAACCTCAAGGCGAAGACTTGAAGTCACTTCCTCTTCGAGCCTATCTTGATAAAACTGTAGTACCACTTCTTTTGCTTGGGTTGGCTGAGACTGCCAAAGAAAGGTAATAGCTACGATATATAAGTTTATGGATAGACCAGACAACCCGGTCGAGTTTCTTGCAAATTTCCTTTTGCAGAACAATCCACAAGTGAAGCAAGAATAGAATCAATGATGTTTGTGATACACTTGTTTTTTTGTGATCAAATTTTTAGAAATTAGTTGAATCTGAAGGAAGAATCAAGGAGAATTGCGTGCCAAGAAGAAACACGAAATGTCTGTGATCCAGGTATTCTTCCATGATTGCAGATCTTATTATCTATCTAACGCTAACAAATCTAGTGGTATTCTATAATCGGGTATGGATTATTCGCTCTTGTGATCTAGTCACAGTATATCAATACGGAAGTGACCATCGAGAACACATCTCTAGACCAACTCCGAAGTGTAAGAACCATCTTCGTTTTCATGAACAGATTCGTGGTGTTGTCAATATGTTCTACAATGAGAACTGTAGTAGTGTGGAGTCGCAAAAGAACACGAATTTCGTTTCTATTATTCGGTATAATCCAAATCTGAGGATCTGTTGTCTACCGATTCTCACCTCTAACGAAGAAGTAAGAGCTGTGACTCCATTAATATGTAGATCAATTGTAGTTGCTTGCGAAGACGTCACTGTCACGCAATTATGCTTCCCGAATCAACTACCCTAGTCACATCATGTCTCCAGAATCGATCAACGATTCAAATCCCTTCACATACAGTATCTATAGTCTATGAAATCATCGTACGCATGAAGAAGAAGTAATAATCCAGGGATCTTCACCTGTACCAATCATCAAATCAATTTGCTTTTCAGGAGAAGCTCTCGGTGTATGTGTGTCTGCTTGTGTCCTCTTTGTACTATTTCTATTTATGTTGTCATATTCTTTTGACAAGTACTCTCGTGAACAAACTATTGAACAATCAATGCTTCATCCATTATCTCTGTATGCATCACAGCATTCGTAACAGAATAGTGAACAGGTAGAAGTTCTATTTCCTTCATATTCGATTCCCTCTCCAATGGATGAGGAGTGTGCCATTTGTATGACTGTGTTTTCGAATAAAGATAACTTGCGCAAACTATCCTGTAATCATGGTATTGAAGAGAATGGATACTGATCAGTAGTGTTTCATGCAAAGTGTATTGATCCATGGATCATCAACTACAAAGCCCAGTGTCCAATATGCAAATCAGCCGTGTGGAAATGTAACAATTCTGTATAAACAAACAAAAAACTTCCTTAATAGTGCATTTGTTTTCTTCCAGTAGACGATAATCTGAAGAACCAGGGTTAAATTGCAGAGGAAATAGGTAATATACATAGCAAGAATCAACTTATCAGGAACTTCCATAAGGGTGGTAAAGATGCGAATTGAAGATCCTACTAAAGAGAATGACCATGAAAGCAAAGACAGTTGACCAGTGTGCCCTTGCCTAAAATTAGTCCATATTTGAGGTAAACGAGCAGATAATCCAAAACAAGTACTAATAATAGGGATAGCGACTTGAAACTAGTCATAAAGGAGAAAAAGAGATGGTACAGATTGAGGAATGAAACAAAGACACACCGCACAGAGAATCAAAAGCGAGAAGTTCCGATACATCATCTTTGCAGTGACAGAAGGATCCTTCGTATATCTAGGATATCAAAAGATATTTACAACAAGAACAGATGTGTGAGCAAAACGAGAATAATATCTTGAACAAGAATTAAAATGCATTCTCCATAGGTACTGAATGGATAGTGCTTAGAATCAGTGACATGAGAAACAACTTACATAGATAGAATGATAAATAATGATAGGAAGGTTCTCAGCGCACTCAAAATAGAAGGAATACACATTCAGTCCAACGACACTCCGACTCTTTAGAATGTTAAGAATTTGAGGGAATTTCATCACAGCCGATCCAACAACAATCAGATACCCCATCAACTTGCTTAAGAAATAAGAAAAGAGACCCTCTCCTGTGGATGGAATCAAATGCGAAAATGGGTTTTTCACATCGGTGTAGAGTATGGAGACAAACTTTTCATTACCTAGAATGTAAAGAACGAAGAATCTGTACATGAACTTGAAAGACAGAATGGCTTCTCTTCTGTAGTACTAGAGTTGAGGAGATGATTGGTTCCTACCCTAAAAGGGTCATTACGAAGAGATGATGTATTATCCGAATCGCCGTTTTCTATTTGTTCCAATCGGATCAACTGAATCAAACAAATGAAAAGATAGATCATTTGAAAACAAATCAGATGTGAACGAGTCAATAGATAGGTCTTAACAGCTATTGCTAATCACATTGTTCTTGACATGGAGAGCTTCTCTCAAGCAGGAGTAACATGTCGAACGTGTCACGGAATGTCATTCTTTGAAAATGAGAATGGACAACTTGTTTGCGAACAATGTGGAACTGTTTCAGAAGTACTAACAATTATCCATTTTGATTCTACTAGCAAAGCCATCAAACACAAGTAGAAGAAGACTATACAGCGATTCATAAGAACCGATTTGGTATATCTGTGCGTCGGGACGTTGTTTCAGACATTAAGTGTAAATATGTAGGATGGAAAGGGAAAACAGAAGAAGCGGAGACGGAAGAAAACTGCCTTCTTGTCACTACAGCATCTTCTTTATATTGTCCAGAAGTTATTAATGGTCCAAGTCTGGATTTGTTGATTTCTTCATTGATCAGGTCAATGCTGTATTACCGTATGTTTCGTGTCCAGGAGAGTACAACTTCCTATGTAAACAAATTTGGCTAAAGTTAATTCTATCAACAAAGCCATATCTGTCTACTTTCACTCACATTTACCCATATACCCTTCGTAAGCCGGCTCCATCAGAACCTCCAACACCAAAACGACAGAAGCAACCGGAAATAAGTATTCCTGACATCATTCCTTCGTCGCAGCTTTCACAAACAGATGTCTTTAGCGGAATGGAAATACCCATGTTTTTGAAGGGATTTCTTCCAAGAATCCGATCCCAAACGGAGGAATTGTTGGCTAAATCACAAAAGAAGTCCCAGAGGAGACGAAAAGGGTCTACACCTGAAGATCCACTTCTTCCTTTGGAAGATGATCATGTCTTGTACTGGGATGATGAGGAAAAGGTCATTTACGGAAGGGAGAAGGTGTTTTCCTACACTGGTTATCAGCTACAATTAGTTTCTTTAATTGGGATCTTGTATGCAGCGGCTCGGATTCTTCGTCTCGATTGGGTGGCACGCGATTTTGAATTGTATTGAAATTGGGTTAATTTGTGATGTAGAGCAATTTGTGATGGAATAATTCCGTATGTTAATATCGTGTCATTCTTATCATCTGAAGATAAGTACAAATTACAAGTATCGTTTATAAACAGAGAATACGTGAATCCAGTCTTGTTTTGGTTTACAAGAGGAATCATTCCTGGATCTGTAGATATGGTATTGGACTGTGAAATAGGATCGAATTGAATCAGAAGCATGGTCCATCTGTAAGGAAATTAATGTTATGTATTCGACGATACCTGTGATTCCAGTGATTCATCGACTTGCCTCGATTCTCGAGATTGCCCCTGAGGCGTATAATTAAAATATCTTAGTGATAGCATAGAGCTCATTTAGCGAAGAACATCCTTGATAGTGAGGAATTGGAAGTATTGGATATAAATCGCGTGACCAGAGAAGCAGTATTGATCTTTCATGCTGATAATACTGAAGATCTGAAGCTACATCGATTGGATTTGGAGGTATGCCTTCTGTAGTGGATGAAATGTAGAATGTATCTCTAAGCCGTCTTTGTGAGCAGAGTGTGAATTACATCATCGCTCTTCTTGTTCTATGTTGCTGGATTGTGAAGAAAATAGAACCAGAGCATAAACAGCAGAGCAGGTCAGGATGAACGAATAATTGTTATGTTCAGATCTTCCAAAGCTACATTTTTTGGATTAGAGAATTCCATACACATTCCTCCATCAACCCATTTGATGAATTCGGTGCCACCAGATTCTTTTCAAATTATTTTGGAGTATGCATTAGAGAGAAAGAGTTTGACATAGACGATTTGAACAAATATTGAAAGATCGAAAAGAAGGAATTGCGCCAGAATCCTCTGTACTTATTATTGATTGAGTTTGATAGAAAGGGAACATTTGTTGATCCTCATTGGGAAAGTCATTTTGCTGAAAGCGAAGGTGATTCTTCATATGGGATATTTTGGGGTGAGCAAGTAGATATGAATGGAATTGACGATAAATAGACCTATGATTGGAAGGCATTATCAACGGAACGGAAACTACAGGTGAAACGGATTGGAAAGATTATGGGAGTTTCTGATGTGGTGTTAACAAGTCATATTCGGAGTGTGGAGTATTTGTTAAGTGAAAGGGAGAAGAGAAAGGATTTGAAAAGGAAGCACCGAATTCTGAATGCTTAAGGTAGTTTTAGCAAGTTGTTTGTTCACTAGATGTGTTTTCCTACACTGACATTCGTAGAAGGTATAGAATTGTGCCGATAAGATTCTCTATTAAGTAGTAGAACAGATAACTTCACCGACAGTATTGTTGATGTGGTTTCATATCTGGATACAGATATGTTTTGTAGATTCCTGAAAGGAATTATTACTGCTTGTCATGTCAGAATAGACATTTCCAAGACAAACGAAGATATGTTATTTGGTTTGATCCCAGTAACTGATAGTGACAACTCATGAATATCCATAACACTAAATATTGATATCAATCCGATGAATCTACGAAACGAAACATTCTAGGCTGTAATTGTCACTCACATTCAAACACTGGAAGCTAGGATAAAACTATAATTATCGATGATAGAATGTGATTTGTTCAAGTCAACCAGTTATGAAACATAAAATGCTTGATATGTTCCATGAAAGAACTGCATAATTGGCAGCTAATACAATACAATGATTTATGATCATCGTGTGTTTGTCATCGGCAATGAGTGTTTTTCCTTGAATATAAGTTGTAAACAACCATCAATAATGATATAAAACAGATCCAAAGATGCATTGTCTCCAAATAAACAGCATAATCAAAGAGAAACATAAGAATGTGTCAGCCAATCAGATTCGTAGACATTGAGGAAAGATAGTGTTTTGGCGCAACGACACAAATGAGTGTTTACTCAACAGTGTTTAAACATATTACTTTTAAGCTATTGTAGGAGAATCATGAAGAATATGATTGCTTAGATGGAGTCTCTGTTAAGAAGTGAGAACAGCAAGAATGAGAACCATGATCTTCGTTCATCACTCTGTTACTATCTTTCTATCATCCTAATCCTTCTCTGTTTTATAATGAGTATGGTCAGTCTTGGATTCTGCAGTTATGTAGGTGATTGTTGATACTGTTCATAGTAGAGTACTATTCAGGCCAAGCTATACAATTATGATTTCCCATATTGGGATCGTGCTGAGAGTTTTGTGGAGGGAACTCCAGTCTCCATTAATCGTGAAGGAATGGCCTTCCATGGAGCTGGAACTACAATCTACCGCAACATCACCAATGAGATTATTACTCGTTCTATGAAGAATGCAAAGATTCGTGAGCTTGATTTCAATGTGGCTCTTGTCGTCTATAACGGAGGAGTGGATGCTTTCAAGTTCTCCTTTGAGGGATATGCTGTGGACGCTCTGCACATGGATCTTCCCGTCACAACTGAAGGTAAAGAACGTGAGGTAGATGATGTGGTTCGTGTCAGTCGTAACCACTTCATTGTAGTTGGATCGAGAGAGCTTCTGCCTCTCACTGCTGTAGTGACGCATGATATGGAGCATCACACAGAAACTGTGTCTCTCACATGTGGTACTAAGTTAGTTTTGGAAAATGATGATGATATGTGGCCTCATGTTGATAATCTGTCCAACTCTACCTTCGCTCTGGTGTATGAGAACAAGAATGAGTTGTACACTCGATGGGGTACTTGGACTGGTGATGGCAACGGAGCCAAGTTGGAGTTGAAAGAAGAGACATTGGCTACAATCCGTTATGAGTATCATGGAGTGGCTGGAATGGACGATAATCACTTCATCATTGCTGCTACTGGAAGACAGTTCAATGTATCACAGAGTCTCCCTTCGGTAAGAGCCTGTCTGTGTACGATTGATAACAGCGGTGCAATCAGCTTTGGTTCATGGGTTGAGTTACCTTTCTCAATGTCTCACAACTTCTTCGATATGGATAATATGGGTCCCAACGAAGTGATTATGGTTTTCTCCGATGCTGACAGTGGTGGTATCACGTCCGTTGTCTTGAAGTTTAGTCGTGAGGACAATATGATTTTCTTCGGAGCTCAGGAGGTACTTCAGACTGGAGGTGCTGTACTCCATGAGAACAAGATGGATTTACGAGTACTGAATCATAACACATTTGCCGTGTTCTATCTGGATAATGCAATCAATGCACTTGCTCTTGTGATGTGCGATATTTCAGAAGCTGATGATATCGTGGTAATAAGTCCTACATACATTGTGAGCCGAGCTCGTGGTTTTGAGCGTTCTGAGTACTACTTCGATCTCTGTGAGATTGGTATGGGTGACTTTGCCATTGTGGAGTTCAGTGATAGTGGTCCAGAGAAGAGAGTCATGATTCACAGAGGAGATATCATGGCTCGTATGTTTGGAATTGTCAACAAGGTGAAGAAGAACACACTGACGATTCAGTTTGCTGGTATGTTCAAGGTGCCTGGATCGCGTTCTCTCACTCCTGGCCGTGCTATTTACACAAACTCCAATGGTGAATTGATTGAGGGTCAGCCGTACGGATATGTGAGTAGAGAATTCGGTCAGTTCTACTTCGAATCGCGCTCTGATAACTCCATTATCTCAGGTAATAATCTAATCGGATTGGCGGTTACGAAGAAGAAGATATATTTGAAATTCCTATTGATTGTTTGTTATAAATGTCACTGTAATAGATCAGATTTGATAACGAAATAGTCAGGAGTATCCCATTATTACCAATAAACAAACTGATTCAAGAATCTTAAACCTTAACGGCAGCCTTCGTCTTCACAGAAGTCACTTTAGGAACAGTTTTAGAGCCACTCTTTGCGGTCTTAGGCATCTTCTTCTTGCTGGATCCCTTCTTGGTTGCCATCACAATAGCAACAATAATAGCAACCACAACAATAACGGCCACCACAGCAATGATAATAATCATCACCCAATTGGTAGGAGCCTCCAACACCTCAATGGTAATCGTAGTCTGAGCAGTTCCAGATTCGTTCCTCACAGTGATAGTATAATGCTTGGTCTCCTGAACTGTAGAAGGAGTACCAGAGATGGTACCATCTTGAGCGTTCAGAGTCAGACCCTCAGGCATCGTAGGGAACGAAGTTACAGTGTAAGCTTTAGCTGGAATCTGAGGTGTGACAGGAGTCATAGCCTTTCCTTGAGTAAGAACAAGAGCTCGCGGCTCATACAATACACTCGAAGGAGCATCAGCATGACAATCATCCACCACATCACTGAACACTCCATCTGTACAGTAACGAATGTAATGACCCGAATAGTACTCAGGACATGAGACATACGAAGCATCACCATTCAAAGCAGGCTGGTACTCATCAATAGCTTCACAATAACCATCAAGACGCTTTGCAAAGAAGTACACATCAGCCAACTGCATGAAGGAACCAGAACATAAACCACTACCAGGATTATTGCAGGCAGTCACCTTCACACGGTACTGATTGTATGGAATACTGTTGAACATACTGAAGCGTCTCTGTTCGTAATAACCAGTAAAGAATTCAGAGGAACGGACATGAAGCAACTGCCAGTTCTCACCATCATTACTTCCAGCTACCTCCCATCCAGAAGGAGTATACTCAAGGCAGCTTCCTCCAGAAACCAAACCATAGTTAGTCAAAGGCTCACGACGATCATTGTTGTATGTGTACTTTGCAATGATATCAACACATCCATCTCCCTCAGCAGACAAGTAGGCAGTGTCCGAGTTGTTATCAAACATCTTATCGCCTCCCTGTACACCTTCCTTAGCTGGAATGGACTCACCAACACCATCTACCAGCATGTACATGTTATCCAGCACAAGAATAGCAGAACCATCGAATGAGTTCGATGCCTCGTTTGATTCAAAACGATGAAGTTCCACAGCAAGGATATTCTCTCCTTCAACAAGGATCTTATGCTGGAGGAACTCTCCGGTCGTGATTTTAATAGGAGTAGCTTCATCCTTGGTGGCTTGAGTCGTCGAATCCACATCTCCCTCAGGCATATTGTAACGACGGATCTCCTGACCGTTCAAATACACAATACCTCCGGCCTTCATTGTCACAGTGATATCCATCAGAGCGAACTGACTCATCGAATCTATGGTAAACTTCTTGTAGTAGTACTGAGTCACGCCAGTAGCAACAGGGAACGACCCAGGCATGGCTGTAGACCAAGCAGGAGCACTGCTGATGGTATTCCAATCCGAAGGAGCTGCAGTACCATCCACCAAATAGTTCCATTCAGTGAACATAGGAGCAACAGAATAAGCAGGGTTGAAGGCGTACTCCTTAGAGGTGACACCAGCGGCCAGAGACTCAGACAACAAGACAGTTCCATCAGCAAGCTTCACATAGACACGGTTGGCACCCCATCCAGATGTGCCAGTGTGCTTGAGAACCAAAGCGTAAGAGGTGGCTTCACGACACATGGGAATGGTGAAGGTCATCCAGTTGATCAAATTGGGACGCGACTCCACAATACTACCTGTAGCCAAATCCTTCAACTCAAAGGAACAATAGTTGGCTCCAGTTTCCAGATGGAACTCGAGAGTGAATGCAATCTTATCGTTTCCGCAAATCTCAACAGCAACAGACACAGTGGTACTCTTAGTCTCACCAAGATGGTTAATAGCAGAGATCGTGAAAACAGTAGCAGCGTAAGGCTGAGAGAGAACTCCCTGAATGGCTCCAGTGTTCGAGTTGAGTACCAATCCCTCAGGAAGAGCAGGCTCAATTGTGAAACCACTGTAGTACTCAGAGTTAGCAGCAACCTCAGGGAAGGCAGCACCTGTATATCCAACAAGTACTGAAGGGGAGAAATTAAGATCGTCAACAGTCACAGCATCAAGATTCTCCAGCAAGAAATTCAAGTTAGCGAAAGCAGTGTAGACATCATCCTGACGAGTGTTAGTAATGGCCATCTTGTACTGACGATAAGCCTTCTTATTGGTTGGCATGTAGAAACAGTATTTGTCCGAACGAGTATCGAAAGTAACTCCAGTAGCAGTTGCCAGAGTCGTCCAGGTCTCACCATCATTGCTTGCAGAAATAGTCCAATCACGAGGATCATACTGAGGAGCATCCCAGTTAGTATCAATGCAGTACACATTGAAAGTTTCAGCATATTCATTTGAGAAGAGAATCGTATAAGAAGGAGTGGGGTTGGTACTCTTTGCCACATAACCACGAGTACTCAGATCGAGATCAAAGATGCTGGAAGCGTCAGAAGCTCCATCTGTAGTGAAGCCATTAGCAAAATAACGAGGAGTGGAAGCGGACTCACCCATCAAGCGCAAAAACACATCGAAATCGATGGTGGTAGACTCGGCAGCTGCAGCCACAAGAGCAACGGAGAGCACATTGTTGCCATCATTCAGATCACCCATCACACCAGTAATACTACGCCAAGTAGAAGTCGTAGAACCTCCAAGAGCGGTAGTAGAAGTGGTGATGTCACCCTCAGGTAAGTAACGACGATACAACTCCTTTCCATTCAAGTAGACCAGCACACCAGCACGAGCCTTCAGAGATAGTTCATAACCTTGGTAGGAGTTCTTATTGGATACAGTGAACGACGTAGTGAAGAATTGCAGCGTCTGAGAAGTTACAGAGGGACGAGGATTGGAAGGAAGAGTAGTCCAAGAAGGATTGAAAGAAGCAGATGTCCAGTCACTAGGAACAGTTCCATCAGCCAGATACTTCACTCCATTGTTATCAGCCACAGAACCCAGAGGAAGAACCAACCCGAGAGGGAATGAAACAGGGTTCACCTCATTCATACGAGCTCTCATAATAGTATGAGTGTGATCAGCAATAAGGATAGAAGCAGTGACAAAGGAAGAAGCCAACCAAACTGTTCCTGAAGAGGATGTAAGGGTAAGCGTATACATACCCACAGGAACACACTGTCCTGTGGTAGCACCATTGAAGGTAATAACCGTCTCACCATCTGCATTCTTCAGAGTAAAACCTTCAGTGGTCGAGGTCGGATTAGTCTTAGTGAACTGGACAACAACATAGTTAGGCAAGACACAGGCAACAATGGTAATAGAAAGAGTCGTATCATATGTGACTCCATTCGATACAGAAACAGCAGTAACAGTGAAAGTGGTCTGATCCAGACCAACAGTAGGAGAACCTGTAATGGCACCAGTGGAGGTATTGAGAGTTATACCATTAGGAAGGGCAGGAGTGATTGTCCAAGAAGAATAACCTGATGACTGTTCAGGTTGAATATTGACATTATCAACACCCATACTAAATGTATAGGCATTAGGAGAATAGGAAATTCCAGGAAGAGAGAAAGGCTGATTGGAGAGCATAAGATTCCACTCAGAGAACTGATACATATCCCAATAGTCAGTTCCAGCACGTTCAAGGAATTCAAATTTGTAAGCATTATAAGATACCATATTGTTCATAACGAAAGTTTGAGTTTCGTAACGAGAGCTCCATGTGATATCGTCACGTTCATCCAACAGAGTCCAAGTTTCCATATCATCTGAACCATAGATCTTCCAATGAACAGGATCACGAACAGGCATATCACCAGCAGTCGAGACACCATACTTATTGATCAACTCACGACGACCGTTACTGAACTGCCATGCAACCCAAGGAATTGCATCCGTTTCGAAACACCATTTGGTAGTAGTCAGACCATCAAACACTTTAGATGCACCCTCAGTAGCTTGACTTGCAGTAGTGGGATACGAGGTTACAGTTCCTTCAGTATCGATACGACGATTGTCATCAGTATTATCAAAAACGATAGAACAATCGAAGGTCTCGTCTCCAGAAGTGGTAGAAGCAGAAGCATGTACCTCAACAGCCAGTTCAATTGTAGAAGAAGAGATGAACAACGCGCGAAGGGTTGACTTGGACCTCTCAATCTGTTCAGTACTAGTAACAGTAGCCATCGTGGAAGCAGTTACACCTGTCGATGGTAATCCAAAACTGTTGGCCTGTTGACCGTTCACATACAGAATGAAACCAGCATTCGTCTTGACGTGCATAAAGAGAGCATAATAACTTGCGTAGTTGTTATAGGTAACGGTCTTTCGGAAGTAACGAGTCGTAGTGGTTACAGAAGGAAAAGAACTCATTTCCTGCCAGTCCACAGAAGCAGTCGTCCAGTCAGTTGTCGTCTGGGCAGTACTAGTATACTTCCACGCAGAACCATAACTAACGACATCCTCTGCCAAAACTAATCCATAAGGTACCAGAATGCAAGATCTACCTGAAATAGCAATCAGACAAAAGATAAAAAATATACTCTTCATGACTAAAAAAAATCTAGGGTAGAGAAATTGTGCTAGCCGTTTCTCCTATTGTAGCCAATCATCTTGCTTTCTTGTGCTTCAACTTTGAAATACACTATTTAGTATATGCAGTACGTTAGTAAATATTAACAGTTCCAATAGAACATACAAAAATAGTTATTATATGGGTCAGGCAAACAACACTAAGATGGTTTCGTATATGAATTGAATAGTAATCACAGTAGAGAACGGGGAACAAAAAAATGATGAAATTGAAGGTACTTGTTGATCGTAATAGTGAACAAAGTCGAAACTAATTTAATGTTATATGAGAAAACTAGAATTAATTATACAGTGTAGTTATTCAACAAAGTGATGAAAGAACACAATTAGTTGAAAATCACCTAAGGAGCCTTTTTCCATACTTAGAATGAAGAGAGATAAGTTTTACGTCAATATAAGGTGATATTAGGCAATGGACAACAAATCACATATCTCTTCCTAGCAATTGAAAGATGGACAGTTATATTGTTTGGCTATTACAGAACCAGAATAGAACAATCTTTCTAAGAAGGTATATACCACAACACAGTATATAATAATCATGGGTTCTTTCGATTCTGATCACTGAACATGTCGTAGGTTTCATTTTCATCTTCCTTCTTTTCGAAATGGTTCTATGATCTTGAGATAGTTATGGTGACCATTTTTTTTGAATATGTACTCATCTCGTTCAGTCGAACGATCTAAAAGTTAGGTATTATGAGTTCATATCTTCTGTTCAAGTAAACCAAATTATAGACGCCTTCTTCGAGTATTACTCCCATCGGGTGTAGAATTCGTTGAAAGTGAGAGCAATAATATGTATTTTAATACTGAGGATGGTTTTAGTAGTGTATCGGGATCATAATATCAGAAATGTGTTTTTCATAGAATAATCTTTAAGAATCTTAGTTCCATTAGGAATACGAAAATGGTAATATGGATAAAGAATGATAGTTTATGCGATTTATCACAAACAAGTCACTTTCCTTTCGAAGGCTATTAATAAAGAATACTGTAGTGCACTTACCCTTGACTTTTCCTCATTTAAAACGACCATTTGAGCAATCTTCCAAACAGGAAGTGGATTCAGTGTATCTAGTTCCGCATTATACTATTATTCACATTTTCTTTCCAATCTTACACGCAACGTGAATTGACGATGTCGTTCAATCAATTGTTCCCGACTACCTGATGTTGGAAGAGAATAGCGTTGCAATAGCTTCTTTATTTCTGATGTTTTCATGAGTTTATAGCACAGATTGGGTAAGGATTGTCGAGGCTATGATTGAACAGTCTACAGCACTATTACAATGTCTTGATCTGAAACAAATCCTGTAAACGACTTGGCAGATTTCGATGACGAATGAACAGTACCATCACACGTACTTGCATGTTGCTAATTCTCAACTTGTCCTTCCACTTCTACTTCGATAATGTCTTGAGGAAAGAATTCTCCACAAATCGGACACTCACATTGACAATCTTTTCTTATACTATATTCTGAATCCGCACTATAATAAATAACAATAAGAGGATTCTACTCTTCATAAACAAAATCAGAATCACTGCTAGAATATGAGGAAGCAACTAGACCGTCATGCTGGGATTCCTCGACAGTCGAAGAAACTCGCTTCACGTCTGTACTAGAAGTTGAAGTACTTTGTTGAAGGATCTCAACATTGGAATTGGCTCGCTTCCTTGATTTACGAGGAGTATAATACTTTTGGACCATTTCTAACATTACCTTCCGATTTGCTTTAAACACCTCCGTAATTTCTCCAACAGTGACGTTCTTCACAATATCACCTTCTGTTGCCGGCTGCTTGCACAGAGGACAAGTTTTCTCCATACTCAACGATTGACGAATACAGTAGGAGCAATAGCTATGACCACACTTTACAAGAATAACAGGAGCTTTCATGGTTGCATGACAGATTGGACAGCGTAACGACCTTTCAATACTCTTCATGAATTGAGCATTTTCCGGCCAGTCATCCTCCGTCTCTACTTCATCGAGAAGAGACTTCCAGTCCATTACCAAAACTGGTATGAATTGAGCGGGAGAAATCGGATCCTAAGAATTGAATAGAAGCAACGTGGTGAATCAGAATCGTTAAGATGAAGACAAAGTATAGAAACATACGGTCTTTTCAACAGTATTCGTTTATCCGAAATATCTAGAACAAGTTTTAACACTTCTATAACTAATAAATCATATTCTTCCAAGTCCAAATTCAAATTCATCTCGCACCATGTCTTCGATACTGTCTTTGATTAGGGAAATCGTTTCGTCAGTATCAGATATCGACACTGTTGTTGCTTCCTTTAAAAAAGGATATGTTGATGATGTTTGATTTTTCAGACCCTTTCTTATGGTTAGACGGAAAATGTATCTGCTATTATCGAAGATTATTCTCAATTACAGCTTTTATTAGATACCTTAATGGAAAACAAGAATCTGTTATTACTGTATCTATTTTGTCTTATCAATAGAAGGAACACATCGAATGTCGAGTTTTGGGAGGAATTCTGTAAAGGAATGGATAGTACAAACTACTCATTGATGGAAGGTATTCTATCCATTTTGTATTTTGTGTTAATTACAAAGGAGAAGTATTCTGGAGTGATTCCAGTATTATGCGCTGATGTGTACGAGTTGTTGTTGAGTTTCAAATAGATACTTGAATATTCTATTGATTCCAGGAGCCTATGGTCATGGTATTCTCCGATGTAGTTTATATCAAGTGACAGTTTCAGCAATCCTTCGATCTATTAACAATGAAGAACTCATTCAACAGTCGGAGTCAGTATGGTATTTTAGCCTTCTTATGACCATAGTATCGTGTGAAGCCTACTAATCTAGTTGCTCTTCTGATTCGTACTTTTGGGATTCTGGACGATATGACAGTGAAGTTTGTCTGGAGCGAGTTCTGTGTGCTGCTATACGAGTGTTGTTTATCTCCATTGATGGTTTCGAGCCTCCAATCTCTCTTCCAGAGTCTTCTAAACTTTGCTCTATTGAGTGAAACAGATGCCAAAATGGGAGAATTGCTTCGTGTTCTTCTCCCTGTGATCTGTCTCTATCAAGAAGGTCGAAAGATGGATGAGAAGCCAATTCGCAATGCTCAGAAAGTACTCCTCACCTGTTTAACGACTTCACGTGATCCTCGTTTTGATAACTGCGTTTATGCTCTTATTCAGCGTCTGATCATCAACTCACCTGATCGAGTTGATGATCGTCGGAACACTCTAAACAGTCTCATGCAGCTACTATTAAGTCTCAATGAGAAGGAGAAGAAGCGGGTGAATGCATGGATCACACTCTGCTCACGATGCAACATTGCCAATATTCGTTTATGTTGTGTGAGTCTTGCCCGAAGTCTCTTAACATCTTGTTACATCACGGACTCACTTCAACCAACCTCTCATCAAGACATTGAAAATGAGAATGTGGAAAAATCGGGAGAAAATCTGGATAATGAAATGGAAGAAGAACCTACAATTCAGCGAGAATTATTTATTGACGAAAAACCCCTCTATTTTGTATTTTTTGAAATAATTATGTCTCGATGTAATGACATTGTGATTAGTATCCGCTCAGAAGCAGTTCATGTTCTTCTTATTTTGTTGTTTGATAAATAGAATATTGGACTTATTTTGGACTATTTGAATGAGAATCCTTCTTCTCCATTACAAGCAATTCTAGATGAAACGACATCCAAACGAGTTGTTACAATTGTCAATGAACGATTATCAGATTCTGCTGTTGGAGTGAGGAAGAATGCATTGAATGCTTATGCTGGTTGTGCAATGAATTCAGTTCTTCGTCCTTTAATGGATGAAAAAGACATTGTTTCGGTAATAAGTAATTTACTCCAAGATTCTTCAGGTACCAAAAATAAGGACTATTTTTAAATATCTAGTGATGGTGAAACGCTCAGCATTACAGTTGTATTATCGTCTGTTAGAGACAACACCATCCTTGAGACCATTATTCTTCTCAATTTCCTTATCAATGTTTGAGAACACATCCAATGTTGATGGGATCATTGTAAAAAACATGGAATCTTTTGTCATTGCTAATATAATTGATTGGGGAGGAAATCATACGAATTTGACGGGATGGGAGTTTCTTGAGTATTTTAATATAGCTAACGTTAGTGTTTTAGAAGTAAGAGAGAAGGACGAGAATGATCCATAGACTATCATGAAACTTATGATTGATAAGAATCTGTTTTCGTTAAATAGATTTATGAGAGCTTGTGAAGATGCTATCCAATTTAGAGACTCCACTTCTGTTGAGATTAGTGGACTGGATGATGTTCCACGAATGACAGAGAATGCGTGGATGTTATTGTTGCTAACAGGCAAGGTAGAAGTGGATATAGCTCTGAATGATAGTTCTATGAACGAATGGATACTGAGTTCATCCAAAGGAGTATTCAGCATTTGATTGACCATCCTCAGGAATCTCATAGTGTTAATCGTGATAAATTCATTATTCTCACAACAATGACTGTGGTGAAGAAATTCTCACGAGATTCTGGTATTCCAATATTCTTCTAGTAATTCTTAGTACAATCTCTCTATGTCACATTAGTAAAACAGTTGTTAAAGCTTCAGATTCCTCTGGATCTAATTCATTCATTCCTCAGACTATATCTGGCTTTCCTAGACCAATTGTATTCAGAGTACGAATCATATTCCTCTCTTCCTCTAGTCCTCATACCATTCAGAAAGCTGTGAATGCATTTGTGGCAAAGATGGAAGTCAAAGTTGATAAGATTCTTCGAGAATTCATCTTTCGGTCTGGCGCAAAATTGCGGTCTGAACCTCTTCATGAGTCGCAAGCTATGACTCAACGTCTTCCGGAACCAACATACACTTGCGGACGGAGATATCAGGAAGGAAA
>JABLTK010101446.1_pt1 | contig 25491 bp, 25 predicted proteins | sample 7160131 | NCBI WGS metagenome assembly JABLTK01 (sample SAMN14651221, study PRJNA627086) | human gut metagenome | isolation source: feces | host: Homo sapiens
AATGTGACAAGTTTAGTTCTTTGCTTAAAAAGGAGTTAAATAAATTAAATCCGGAAAGAAATGAAATTGTTCAAACACTAGAAAACGAATTATTATCTAAATCTTTAAAATCTATACAACAAATTGTAGCAATGCAAGACAATGATATTTTTATAATTAATGTGTCAGATATAATATTATTTTTTGGTGAAGAAAAAAACAATTTTTGCAAAACAAAAGATGGTATCTATAAAATAAAAGAAAGATTGTATTATCTTGAAGAAGTTCTACCTACAAAAGAATTTGTTAGAATATCAAATTCTGCAATTATAAACATAAATCATGTAAAGTGCTTTAATACTAGCATTGTTGGAAAAATTAAAGTTAAATTCAAAGACGGAACAGAGGAGGATGTCTCAAAGAGAAGAACAACGGAAATTATGAGATTTTTAAAAGAGAGGAGGATGTAGAATGGAAAAACAAGAAAGAAAAATTTCATTAAAAAAGTTATTATTAACAATTTTATGCACAACTATAGTTTCGATATTTGTTGGAAATACAGTATTATTAGTGGATACAGTACCTCAATGGTTAGAAACGGAAAAAATACTTAGTATAAATAGGAATTCAAAATATTTAATTGAAATTGGCGAAAACAATCAAGATAATGTTAAGCAATTAGAAGAAAAGTATAAAGAAGAAAGAGCATTATTTGGAGAAAAATACCCTGCAGAAATGATGCACCTTATGCAAATAGCAAATTATTTTACAAATAGAATTATAAAAGTATACACATTATCAATTTTAATAGGAGTGTCAATAGGTGCTATAATTTATATAATTTCTATACAAAGAGCAAAAGGTAAACAATTAATTATCGAACTAATTGTTTCACTTTTAATTGTATTTGGTTTGGTACTTTTCACGAATTTAGGATATGAAGCATACATAAATAATCACGTACAAATTTTTAATATGACAAAGATAAGAACATCTGCATATATTTATGAACTAGAGATTAAGGACATATTAATTTCATATGTAATTGTTGCTATAGTAATATATATAGGAAATATAATTAGACAAAAGATTTTAACACACAAGTTAAATAAAGAAATTGAAAATAAAAACTAATGATATAATTAAAATGGAATTGTTTGAATTTAAGGAGGGTTCAATATGTTAAAAGATCATCAAATTGAATTCTATGGTAAAATGCTGACAATTTATGCTATTGCTCGAATAGAAGGAATAGAAAGAGTCACATTAAGAAAATATTATGATATGTATGGAGATATTTATTTAGCTGTAAATAGATGCAAAGAAATAAGAGAAAAATTAGAAGCAACAAAGATTGAATATAATGGTGAAATGCTGGCAATTTATGCTATTGCTCAAAGAGAAGGAATAGGAGCAAGCTCATTAAGAAAATATTATGATGAGTATAAAGATATTTATTTAGCTGTAAATAAATGCAAAGAAATAAGAAGAAAATTAGAAGAAACAAAGATTGAATATAATGGTGAAATGCTAGCTATGAGAACTATTGCTCAAAGAGTGGGAACAACAGGAGACACATTAAAAAGATATTATGAACAAACAGGAGATATCTATGAGGCAATAAAACAATATTACCAAAAAAAGGATGAGTATGAAAGTGGTAGAATCGAATATAAAGGCGAATTAAAGTTCTTAAGAACAATAGCTAAAGATGAAGGAGTAGCAGAAACTACATTGCGTAGGTATTACAAAAAATATGGTAATATTGATAAAGCAGTTTATATGGCAAAAATCCAGAGGAGTAGAAATCAAAAAGTTACAATCAGAAATACAGAATTAAGTTTGTCAGATTTATCAATTGTTTTAGGAATAAAAGAATCTGAATTGTTAAATATGTTGAATTCTGGAATGAAGATTGATGACATAAAAAAGTTAGAAACTGAAAAACCAAGAAAATCTCCAATGTCAAATAAAAAATTAGTATTACCTAATGGACAATCGTTACTTGAATATTGTATTGAAAATGGACTGAATTTTTCGTGTATATATTATTCAATTCATACATATGGAAAAACAATGGAAGAGGCAATTAAACATTATAGGGAAAAGGGACAAGAAATCCCATCAAGTTGGATATATGAAAAGTATGGAATATTATTAAAACATTTATTATTAAACAATAACATCAATAGTCAAAGAGTAGTTTCGTATATGAGAAAAGAAAATATATCTTTAAATGATGCATTGGAAGAATATGTATTAAGAAAAAACTCTAAAGAAGCAAACGTGGATTATGATTGGATGCACGAATTATATAGTGTATTAACTGATGAAAATATGAAAGATGAATATGATGCCTTCAAGAATACATTTTATGTGACTGATCAGGAAGAAGAGTGCATAATAAAGAGCTATGATGAAATTGAAAATTTACAAAGAAAATTATTGCTTTATGAAATAGCAGAAGCATTTAAAGCAAATGTTTTTGAAGAAACAGAAAAGGAAGAACTATTAAAAATATATGAAGTTACAGAAGATGAAGTGGAAACAATATTTTTAGATTTTTATAATTACTTTGAAAATAAAATAAAACTTACTGAAAAAGAACAAAGAAGAAAGGAGGAAATATCAGATATAGCTAAAAAATGGTACTATCTTTCAGGAGATGAGAGAAAAGATATATTAGATATTAATAATGTTACTAATTATGAACAATCAGTAATTGAGAAACTGTCTCAAAACATTACAAAATATAAAAATATTATTAATGCGAGAGGTAATAAAAAAATGGAAGGAGTAAGTTTTAATGAAGAATAATAATTTAAAAACAGGTTATTGATATATTGTTGCTGTGTCAATGATGTGAAACAACAACATCCCTAAAAAAAGTTCAAAATAAATTATTTTTTAATTTAATTTTGAGTTTTCTTTATTTCTATTCGAAAAGAAAGCTTTTAACTTACTTAAAAAAACTTTAAAACCACTTTGCTTATTTATTGGTTCATTAATTATAAAATTTACTTTTTTATATATAACAGTTGGAACTTTTAACTCTGATTCATTATAGACATTTTTAAATTGGATATTCTCTAAATCTTTTCCACTGTTTCTTAACAAGAATCTTATATATGCAGTACCAATATCTTTATGTTTGTATAAAAATTCAATCCAATCTTCATCAGCTGAATCTGTAAAACTGCTTTCATTTGATTCGAATTTCTCTATAAATAATCTAGAATATAGTTTATCAACACATTCTTTATAAAATTCTTCTTTAAATTTTATTTTTGAACCGGGTCTTTTTTGAACAATTTCTGAACACTCATTTTTGTAGTATTCATTTATAAAAAATGCTGATTTAATTTTTAAGATATCATTTATATTTGTTATTTGCATATTAGTCTTGTTATCATAAACATTCAAACTTCTTTCGTTATATGAGTATGAATTTAAAATTATATAAATTTCATTGTAATCCAACATATTTAACTCCTCAATCTTTAGAATATAATTAATTATATCAATCCTCAAGGTTTTTAACAATAATTAATTGAAGAAATTTTTATTTTATATTATAATCTATATGAGGGAGTAAATTAATATGAATAATGAACAAAAGCAAGTAATAAGGAAAGAAATAGAAGAACATGTTGCCCAAATTTCTTCATATAAAGAAACAGCAAAAAGAGATTCTGATATGTCTGGAATAAAAAGATTACTACAATATATGGAATCTTCCACTGCTAGTAAAAATTTTTTTGATAATGTTGATGTAGATGATTTAATGGCTAAATATGAAGAAGAACTGATTAGAGTGTCCAAAGCACTGGGAAATTCAACCTTTCCTAGCAAACAAAAGATGTTAAATTTCTTAGAATATATTAGAATTAACGGAATGTACGAGAACATAGATATGCGTGATTTTTTTATGCCACAAACTGTAGCTGCTATAAGTCAATCGGGAATTAATATAGCATTATTAGGTAAAGGTGTTTGTGCATCTCAGGCTAGGTTTTTAAGAGATTTACTACTTACTTCTGGTGAAGAAGCTATTACTAAAAAAGTCTATTTTATTGATGAAGATGGAATAATTGAAGACCAACATCTAGTTACATATGCATGTTCATCTAATAATGGTACTAATTTTTTTCTAGATCCTACATGGTATAATGGGACTATAAATAGCCTAGAAGGTTCTTTTAATTCTGCTGATATTTCAGAACAACATAGGTCTTTATTATCTATACTAGATGTAACACAAGAAGAAATAGAATCAGCTAGAAACAAAGTTCAAGAATATTTAATTGAGAGGTTTCAAATAAAAGATATTTCTACTCAATTAGGTATTGATAAAGCAAGTGATTTAGATAAACAAATTCGAATGTTAACTTTTATGGAAAAACATTTATCTCCAGCTAGCGGGTCATTGAATTGTAGAAGTGTAGTTTTAGGAGATAGAGAAATAGAGTGTGGTAAACTATTAGAACTATTTTATAAAGCTAATAATATTCCTTATATTTTAAAATGTTCAGGGGATAAGTATAATTCTGCATATATTACTACTATTGATGGAATGGAATCTACTATATATCCTAAAGTAGCATTTTTCAGTGATAGGAACAATAATCCACTTTCAAGAAAATTGCACTTTGCAAAAAATAAAAAAGATGAGAATCAATATTTGTGGGCATTTTCTGATGAAAGACGACAACAATTTATGACTTCAATTAATAAATCTAGAAAAATAGCCGCTACAGTTATTGTTCCAGGACAAAAATTAGATACAAATTTAACAACAAATAGACAATTTGCTGACACATTAAAAGTTGATGTTTCTCCTGTTGAAAATTCTGAAAACACCCTAGCTGCTGTAACACAAGTAGTTACTCATAATGACACTACTTTAGGATCAGATGAATAAACTTTAAAATGCACGTGATTTACGTGCATTTTATTATTATATTAATATATTTCTCTTGCTCATATTTTTGTATTATTTCAAATTTATCTATATATTGCTATTACTTCTAATTTGACCTTTTAAATCATATTTTATTTTATTAAATTTTTTTTTGAGAACTGCATAGAAAAAGAGTATTAACCAAATTCCTTTGATTAATACTCTTTCAGACTTTTGCAATTTTATTGAGTTTCCTCAAAATTGCTATCGCATGGTCGAGGTGACTACCCTTATATCTTTTCAAAGTGCAGTAATATCAATATATTGAAACTTTGTGACTGCACTTTGACTGCATATATAAATTCCTATATTTTCATAAAACATTTTTCTTTTAAAAACTTTTTAATTTTTGTTTTATCTTTTCCCTCATAATAATTAATTAATAAATCTTTATATTCATCTGTTAATTCTGCTGGAATTACAATAATTCCTTTTCCCTTTGATATTAAATAATGATTTGCAAATATTATAGATGTTCTTTTATTTCCATCTATAAATATTTGTTTTTTCATAATATATAATAGAATTTCAATAGCTTTATCTATATCACTTATTTTTTTATTAAATATATCATCTAATTCTTCTTTTATTATACTTTCTATTGGCAATTCAGGAGTCCATTTTGTTCCACCAATACTTACTGGAACAGTTCTAATTTTTCCTGCACTATAGTAAAATCCTTCTTGAACAAATTTATTTATTTCGCATAATAATGGAAAATTTGTGTCTGACAATATTACATTTTTATTTAATGTAAATTCCCAAGCATGTTTCAAATTAACAATTTTCAAAACATCTTCTGAAGACATATTATTAATTTTTCCACCTTCTATAATACTTTCTGTATCTGCAAAAGTTGTTGCAACACCTTCTAAAATCGCTTGTTTATAAATAGTATCTACTAAATGTCTTTTAGCAAAATCTATATTTATTTCTACTTGTGGACTAAGTTCCTCATCAATATAATTAAATTGTTTTAATTGTTTTTCAATTTTCTTAATTTCTTTTTTTAATTCTTTTGCTTTAATACTATTATTCAATATTAAATTATATAAATTATCAGAATATTCTCCAACATATTTTGTAAGTAATATTCCATCTTCTCTGTAATGTACATATATATATTTATTAGAATCTTTTTCTCTAATCTCAACAGAGCCATATATCAAATCATTCAATTCTTTAGTTAATGTTTGTTTGCTTTGAAGAAGATTCATAATTTCATACTTTTCTTCCATAAGATCACTCCTTTATAAATGTGAAACTTTTTGATATATAATCATGTTTTTTGTTTCACATTTATATTATAACATAAAACTTAAGAAATGTGAAACATTTTTTGAAATATTTATAAATATTGTTTCACATTTTTAGAAATTTTATACAAAAAAATTCTATTATCTAATATTAGTACTATAAAAGTTTAACAAAAATGGTAGCCCAAAAAGTATACACAAAAAAGACTACCTTGAAATACAAAAAATGGTAGTATAAATTTGTTTTTCTTCATCAACATTGTATATTTTTACTATGTATTTTTTGCTACTACTATTAATAACAAATATATCATTTATTGTAGTAATTCCTAATTTACGAATATTTTTAATATTCATATTATAATTATCATTTATATTTATTAATAAATCTTTCATTCACTATCGTCTTCTTGTATATCATCTATTTTCAGTTTATGTCCGTATCTTATACTATTTAACTCTTCTTTTATTCTAAAACATTTTTCTAGATTTATGTCATATGTATTTGCAATCATCAAAACATAATATAAAACATCTGATAATTCTTCTTCTATTGTACCTTTAATATTGCTATCTTCCATTCTCTGATTTTTTCTTATTACTTCTGCTAACTCTCCTACCTCCTCTATTAATTTTAAGAAATACCTTTGTGTATTTTTCAATTCTTCTGGTTTAGTTCTCTTGTACTTTTCTTCTAAGTACTTTTGCATTTTACCTACCGTTAAACTCATGAAATATACCTCCTTTATTTTATTAAAATTAATACAGTATATTTAGTATAAAATCTTGATGTATTATAATCATATTATTTTTGACATTACTATATATCAAATTTCATTTTATGTCAATCTTTTTAAAATTCGCAATTTATCATTTTAACCAATGCTTATTTTAATTAATATATTTTCTATGTGAATTTTTTACATTATTTTGGTTTACCATCGCATATTCCATTGTAGTATCGATTTTGATATGACCTAATAATTTTTGTACTTGCTCTATGGGAATACCTTTATCTATTGCCATAGTTGCCATTGTTCTTCTAAATTTATGAGGATGCACTTTATATTAGCTTCTTTTCCAAGATTTCTAATTAATATTTCTACACCAGATATTCCTAGTCTGTTATATGGTTTTATTAATGATACAAATAGTGCCTCATTTTTATTATCTGAAATAAATTTATATGCAGTCAAAATTGAAGAAAATCAATTAATTATAAAATTGACTGCATTTACTTAAAGATTTATAGATTTTATGGAAGTTTTAGAAAGGCTGAAAAAGTTTAAATAAATTGTGTGTAATGCAGTAATAGTCAGTATTTGCTCATAAATGCAAAAAAAGAAGAACTCCTAAGAATTCTTCTAAATATGGTCGAGGTGACAGGGATCGAACCTGCGACCTCATGGTCCCAAACCACGCGCGCTACCAACTGCGCTACACCTCGAAATTCAAACTACTAATATAATATAGCACAGAAAAACACTTTTGGCAATACTTTAGCAAAAAAAAAGATAAATTTTAATAGAAATATATTATTATTAAGAAAATATTTTGAATTATATAGAGTTTATGTAGAGATATTTTAGGTATATTACTTAAATAAATACGATAAAAAAAGCATTTAAGTTGTCAGCTTAAATGCTTTTAAAAAAATATAAGGTTTAACGGAATCCACCGCCGCCGCCTCCGCCTCCGAAGGATCCGCCGCCTCCACCGCCAGAAGAAAATCCTCCTCCGCCACTAGAATAGCTTTCTGCTCTCATTCTTGCGGTATTTGCAGCAGTTATTCCAGAGTTTACATATGAATATATAAACAAAAAGTCATTGTAAGAGTTGAAACTAGAATGTTCTATAATTTCAGGATATAAATCCTTAAATTGTTTAGCTACTTTTTGTGCAATACCAAGCATTTGTGCATATATTAGATATTCTTCAAATAAATGAACTTCTATGGCTTCCCTGTCAGATATAAGAGTATAGTCATTCAAATATCTTTTAAAGCCGGCAAGTTGAATAGCTTGCTCTTTTAACTTATCACTTGCATTATATTCTTTACGTGAAAGAAGATTAAATGATTTAACAGTATCTATAGATATAAGCCTTTCATTAATACATCTTTTCTCTTCATCTGATGTAATATCGTCAAAAACATTAAAAATTGTTGAATAGTTGTTGCTACACCAATTTTTAAATTCCTTCCTTTCTAAAATACCATCTTTGCTGGCTTTATACATTATATTAAATATTTTTTTTTCGTGCTTATTAGAAAATGTGTGTCCTGAAGTATTAAAAATTATAACATAATCTTCTTTTTTTATAATTGTGCCAACAATTCGCTTTTCCATCTTAACTAAACCGCTTTTTATCCATCTTAAGATAAACGCACCTAATATATCGGTTCGATTTCTAAAAAGTTTAAATTTATTAGCGACATAATAGGCTCTGAATATATCTTCGTCACATGGGATATCTCTATAATATGGTGCCTCTTTTTTTTCTTCTTTAGATAGTTTAAAATTATATCTAGTAGTTTCACCATAAATAAGAAGTCCAATTATAATAAAAATAATAATAAAAAAGCTTATCAAGAATATTGGTAAAAATACATCTTTAAAAAAGCTAGTTGAGTAATTGTTGGAAGAGCTATCGTAAGCAGTGCTTCCTTCTTTTGACATATCGTAATAATATTCAAAATCATTATCTATAATATTGGTAGAATCGAAAGATCCTAACGGAAATTTAACTAATATTGTCATATACTCATATTTTTCTAATGGACCATCTGACTGCATTTCTATATAGCCATCATATACATAAGCAGTGCCACCATAATTACCATATCCCCAAACATCAACAGTATCAGGAATATCAAAATCAGCATAAATTTTAATATAAGTTTTATCAATCCTGTTAGAAAAGTCGTGAGGAATTAAAGTCCAATAAACCATTTGAGCATCAGACAAAGTAGAGACAAAATTTGTAATAGTATAATTGACTGTATAAGTATGAGAACCATAATCACTAATTCCCCAACATAATTCAACTCCATTATCAATATAATTAATACCACATTTATAAGCTTTATCTGAAAAATCTGCACTAGTATCCCAATTAGAAATGGTAGAGTAATAGTCTGAGCCTTCTTTTACAGATAGGTTTATAATTTGTGAATTACCTAAGTTATAATAAGGATGATATACCTCTGTGCCACTATCAGAATAACAATTCCAAGTCTCAGTTATATTAGCGTCACCATTTTTATCTATGTAAATGTCCATAGAAATAGAATTGATAGAATTTGCTTTTACACATTTATTTAAACTAATAGCAAAAAGAAAAATGAGCCCAAGCAAAAAACATTTAAAAAACTTTCGCATAAAGTTTCCTCCTTAATAAAATATATTATTTCACAAATTAAAATAATAATCAATACCAGTATTGTTTTTTTAAGATATATATGCTATACTAATTAAGGTTAAAATTTATGCACCAGTAGCTTAGCTGGATAGAGCACTCGGCTACGAACCGAGAGGTCGGGGATTCGAATTCCTCCTGGTGCACCACAATACACTTGATAGCAAGTGTATTTTTTTTGAAATTTACAAGGGAGACAAAAAAAGCATAGAATAGACAAATGTTAACTAAAAGTGACAAAATTCCAACATTAGTTGCTTGAAATAAGAATTGACAAATAGTATAATTGAATTAGTCACAAGAGAATAAACACAATATAAATAAAAAATAGGGGGATTTATAGAAATGAAACTTGAAGAAAAAATAATTAAATTAAGAAAGAGAAATGCATGGTCACAAGAGGAATTAGCAGAGAAACTTGATGTGACAAGACAAACAGTTTCAAAATGGGAATTAGGACAAACAACTCCGGATGCAGACAAATTAACTAAAATGGCAACAATATTTAATGTAACAGCTAACGACTTGCTAGACGAAAATACAGAGCCAGCTGAGAAAGAATCTAAAGTTAATAATAATGGAAGACCAACGAAAATAATTATAATAGTAATTATATTAATATTTGTTATCCTTGGAATAGGTGCAATAACCATTAACAAAGTATTAAATAAATTTGAGAAAGTATCCAATCAGATAGTACCAAACTCTATAGTAGAATTATTTGAACAATATTCTTTTTCAGATATATTTGGTATGATATTTGGAAAATTTCAAGAAACAGAAAAAGAATATAACGTAGATTCTTTTAACAGTAAATTTAAAACATTATATTATGGTAGTACTGATGGATTTTTCATGAATAATTTTTTGGATACAGTTATTAAATCAAATGAAGAAAATCCTGAGCATATTATAACGGTAAACTTTGCAGATACAGAAACAAATGATGCCAGTGAACTTAGAAAGATGAAAAAGAAGTTTTCTAAAGGAACAACTTATGAAATTATTTATGAATATGATGAAAATGGACTAATTAATAAGGCCATAATTGAAAAATAAGGGGGAATAAATATGGATACAATAATATTGATGACACTTGTTGTAATTGCAATTTTAATTATTTTAATTATAAAAGAATATAATAAAATTATTAAATTACAAAACAAAGTAAAAAGTTCTGAATCTGGAATAGATATTTATTTAAACCAAAGATTCGATTTAATACCAAATTTAGTAGAATGTGTAAAAGGATATGCAAAACACGAAAAACAGCTTCTAGAAAATATTACAAAACAAAGAACAGAATATGCAAAAAATCAAAATTTGAAAAAAGCAGGAGAATTAAACAAGAGCTTAAATAAAGTAATTGCAATAGCAGAAAATTATCCAGAATTAAAAGCAAGCGAACAATTTATAAGTTTACAAAATAATCTGGTAAAAATGGAAAGTCAATTACAAGCAGCTAGAAGAATATATAATACAGATGTACAAAGATATAACTCAGCAATTCAAACTGTTCCTAGCAATATAGTTGCAGGTATATTTGGATTTAAAGAAAAAGAATTTTTCCAGATAGAAGAATATAAAAAAGAAAATATTAAAATAGATGGAGAAAATATGTAATGAAATATAAAAATTTTGATGATTTCTTTTCAAGCATAGATATAAACAAAAATGAAATGATAGATAATTGGGAAAATTTGAAAAAGAGAAAGAAAAAAATAACAATAATCACAACAATTGTAATGATAACAATTATTTTGAGTTTATTTTATTTAATATGTTATAATACAAAACTAATACGTTTAATAATACCAATGTTTATTTTATTTGTAATAATAATAACCAAATTAATAAATACAGAGTCAAAAATTTCAAAAGAGATTATAAAATCTAATCAAGAATATAAAGAAAAAATAATAGAAAAAATGTTGCAAAATTTCATTGATGAATTAGATTATATTCCATTGAAAGAAATGCCAAGTGATATTTTTGATGAGGCGAATTATGGAGGCTACTATAATAGTTATGTATCAGATGATTATTTTGAGGGAAAAATAAATAATCAAAATATAAAAATGGCAGACTTGTTGGTACAAAGAATTACAGTGGAGAAGGACAAAGACGGAAATGAAGAGAAAAAAGTTATGACTATATTTGGAGGACTTTTTGGAAAAATAGAACTTGAAAAATCAATTAATTCTAATTTGAATATTACTAGAGATTATTCATCATCAATTAAAAAAACACAAAAGTTAGAAATGGATTCATATGGATTTGAAAAAATATTCAATGTATATACAGATAATAACATAATTGCTATGCAACTGTTAACATCTGATATACAGGAAGGTTTATTAGATATTTATAATAAATATAAAATTGATTTTCATATAATTATTAAACAAAACAAAATGTATGTGCTATTTGATACGGAAAGCATGTTTGAAGTTTTTTCAACAAAAGATAATCCAAGTGAAGTCTTAAAGAAATATTTTGAAATAATGACGTTTATATATATTCTAATAGAAAAAATACTTAAAACAATAGAAAGCACGCAAATATAAGAAAGCTTTACTTAGCCTTACGGAAGAAGAGATTAAACTAGTAACAATTGGTAAAATTTTTTGCTCGATTATTATTGACTTTATTCGACCCTTGATATATAGTAATAATTGAAGAAAAAACAATCGAAAGAAGAGGAAATATGAAAAAATTATTAAAAGTATTACTTATTATAATATTAATATCAGCCCTAGTAGCCGTAGGAGCGGGAGTATATATAGTAAACAAAATAAAAAAATTAAATTATGTGCCAATACAACCACACGAAATAGAAGTAACAGAAGGAATAGAAAAAAACTTAGTAGAATATAGGAATATAGCGCTATTTGGAATAGATACAGCAGGAACATATGAAGGAAGTAGATCAGACTGTATAATAATAGCAAGTATAAATCAAAAAAATAAGGAAATAAAACTAGTATCTGTATATAGAGATACATATTTAGACATACCAAACCATGGATTAGACAAAGTAAACCATGCATATGCCTACGGAGGTCCAGCTTTGTCAATGAGTACATTAAATACAAATTTAGATTTGAATATAACAGAGTTTGCTACCGTAAACTTTACATCAACGCAAGAAATAATAGACGAAATTGGTGGTATAAAATTAACAGTAACAGATGCAGAGGCAACACAAATTCCTGGAATAGTAGAAGGTGGAACATATGAACTAACAGGAGCACAAGCATTAGCATTTGCAAGAATAAGAAAAATAGACAATGATTATGCAAGAACAGAAAGAATGAGAAAAGTGCTTACAGCAGCATTTGAAAAAGCAAAAACAATGAGTATATTAGAACTAAATACATTAGCAGATAAATTATTACCACTTATATATACAAATATAGAGACAAAAGAAATACTTTCTTTAATACCAACTGTAGCTTCATATAAAATAGTAGAAAGTAAAGGTTGGCCATATAAAACACAGGGAATAACATTAAATGGAGTATGGTATGGACCACCAATAACATTAGAAGAAAATGTTGTAAAATTACATGAAGAACTATTTTCAGAAAAAGAATATAAAGTAACAAATAAATTAAAAGAAATAAGCGAGAAGATAATACAAAAAACGGGGTATAGGTAAAAAGAGCAAGACAAATAGGGGGAAAAACAATGAAATTATTAAAAAAGTATAGAGCAATGGTTTTATACATAATAGATATAATCATAATTAATTCTTCATACATTATTAGTAGTTGCTTAATAAAAGGAAACCAAACGACAAATTTGCAATACTTAAATATGTTTTACAATACAGTAGTAATTTCTTTATTTGTGTATCTAATTACTTTTAATCTACTAGATGTATACAGAAATATAACTAGATTCGAAAACGGATTTGATTATATAAAATATATTAGTATGTCTATACTTTCTGGAGCAATATTAGTGCTAGTAAAATTTTTGTTTAAAGCCCCATTAATAGGCTATAGAGAAATAGTGCTTGCAACAATATTAACAGCTGTAATGGTAGTTTCATATAGAGTTATTATAAGATTTACATTAAATGAATTACATCCAGTAAAAAATGAACAAGTAGAAAGAAAAAATATACTTATTATAGGAGCAGGAGAAGCATCAAGTGAAATGATAAAAACTATAAAGAACACTATGAGATGTCACTATAATATAGTAGGACTAATAGATGATAATCCAAACAAAATGAATTATGCAATTTCAGGAATAAAAATATTAGGAAATAGATATGACATAGCAAATATATGCAGACAAAATAATATAGATATAATCTTTTTTTCAATAAGCAATATTGATAGCAAAAACAAAAAAGAAATATTAAATATATGTCAAGAAACAGGAGTAAAAATTAGAGTATTACCAAGTGTGTCTGATATAATAAAAAATAAAAACTTACTACAGAATTTAAGAGATATAGAAATAGAAGACCTATTAGGCAGAGAACCCATAACATTATCAAATGACAATATAGAAGAATTGATAAAAGGACAAACTATATTAGTAACAGGTGGTGGAGGCTCAATAGGTTCAGAATTATGCAGGCAAATAGCCAAATTTAATCCAAGCAAATTAATAATTTTTGATATATACGAAAATAATTTATACAATATAGAAATGGAATTAAAGCAAAATCATTATGATGAGAAATTTGAAATTGATGCAATAGTAGGAAGCGTAAGAGATAAGCAAAAACTTGAGCAAGTTTTTAAACAATATAACCCATATTTAGTATTTCATGCGGCTGCACACAAGCACGTTCCATTGATGGAAGTAAGTCCATTAGAGGCAATAAAAAACAATGTTTTTGGTACATATAATATGGCAAACTGTGCAGACAAATACAATGTAAAAAGATTTGTATTAATTTCAACAGACAAAGCTGTAAATCCAACAAATATAATGGGTGCTACAAAAAGAATGTGCGAAATGATTATACAAGCATTTAATAAAAAAAGCAAAACAGAATTTGCAGCAGTTAGATTTGGAAACGTGTTGGGAAGTAATGGCTCAGTATTACCGTTATTTAAGAAACAAATAGCGAACGGTGGCCCTGTAACAGTAACGCACAGGGATATAACAAGATTTTTTATGACAATACCAGAGGCTGTAAGCCTAGTGCTACAGGCAATGAGTTATGCAAAAGGCGGAGAAGTTTTCGTATTGGATATGGGAGAACCAGTAAAAATTTATGATTTGGCAGTTAGTTTAATAAAATTATCTGGACTAGAGCCAAATGTGGATATAGAAATAAAAATTACAGGGTTGAGGCCAGGAGAGAAATTATATGAAGAATTATTAATGTCAGAGGAAGGACTTACAAAAACATCACACGATAAAATATTTATTGGACAACCATCAAGCATAACTTATGAACAATTGTTAATAAAATTAGAAAAATTGAAAGAAATAATACAAGATGAAAGTATAAGTATAGGCAAAATAAAAAGCACAATGAAACAAGTAGTGCCAACATACAAAGAACCAGAAGAAGTTAACAAAAAAAAGAAAGAAAATATAAATGTAGCTGTATAACATATATAGTTATTATAAATTACAAAAGAGGGGACGATGACCAATATGAGTAAAAAAATATTATTAGCTTCACCACATATGTCAGATGAAGGTTATGAACAGCAATTTATAAAAGAAGCATTTGACACAAATTGGATAGCACCATTAGGGGAAAATGTAAACAAATTTGAAGAAGAAATTGCAAATTATGTTGGAGTAAAAACTGGAGCAGCACTATCAGCAGGATCTGCGGCAATACACTTAGGATTAAAAGCATTAAATGTAAAGCAAGGAGACATTGTATTTTGCTCATCATTAACATTTTCGGCAACATGTAACCCGATAATATATCAAAATGCTACACCAGTATTTATAGATAGCGAATATGAAACATGGAATATGGACCCATTGGCTTTGGAAAAAGCATTTGAAAAATATCCAAATCCAAAAGCTGTAATTGTAGTACATTTATATGGCACACCAGCTAAAATGGATGAAATAATAAAAATTTGTAAAAAACATAATGTGCCATTAATTGAAGATGCAGCAGAAAGTTTAGGCTCAATATATAATGGTCAACAAACTGGAACTTTTGGAGAATATGGGGTATTTTCATTTAATGGAAATAAAATAATAACAACCAGTGGTGGAGGAATGCTAGTTTCTAATAATGAAGATGGCATAAAAAAGGTTAGATTTTGGTCAACACAAAGCAAAGAGCCAGTGAGACACTATGAACATAAAGAAATTGGCTATAACTACAGAATGAGCAATATTTGTGCAGGAATTGGTAGAGGTCAACTAAAGGTTTTAGATAAAAGAATAGAGAAGAAAACTGAAATATACAATAAATATAAAAATGAATTAGAAAAAGTAAAAGAAATAAAAATGCAACCAATACCAAAAAGTACAAAGCCAAATCATTGGTTATCTGTAATGACAATTGACAAAGACTCAAAAGTTAAGCCACTAAATATAATGGAAACACTAGAAAAGGAAAATATTGACTCAAGACCAGTATGGAAGCCAATGCATCTACAACCAGTATTTAAAGAATATGACTTTATAACAGCAAAAAATGATGGAACATCAGTATCGGAGGACTTATTTAACAGAGGAGTATGTTTACCATCAGATACCAAGATGACAGAAGAAGAGCAAGAAAGAGTAATAGATATAATAAAAAAATGCTTTGAATAGTGTTAGTAGATAGGGCCATTAAAACCAAAAGGGGAGAACATAATGTACGCAAAATACATAAAACGAATATTAGACTTAATATTAAGTCTAATGGCATTAATAGTATTAATGCCATTAATGATAATTATTGGAATATTAGTAAGAATAAACCTAGGAAGTCCTATAATATTCAAACAAAAAAGACCAGGAAAAAACGAAAAAATATTTACACTGTACAAATTTAGAACAATGACTGATAAAAGAGATATAGATGGAAACCTATTACCGGACGAGTATAGACTAACAAAATTTGGAAAATTCTTAAGAAGCACAAGCTTAGACGAGCTACCAGAACTAATAAATATAATAAAAGGAGATATGGCAATAGTAGGACCAAGACCATTGTTAGTAGAATATTTGCCATACTATACAGAAGAAGAAAAACATAGGCATGATGTAAGACCAGGACTAACAGGGCTAGCACAAGTAAATGGGAGAAATTTGTTAGAATGGGATGAAAGATTAAAAAAGGATTTAGAGTATATAAACAGTATTTCTGTAAAGAATGATTTATTCATTATTTTTCGTACCATAATAAATGTTATTAAAAGAAAAGACATCGCTGTAGGACGAGAACATAATATGTTGAGTTTAAATAAGGAAAGAGAATATAAATATGGAAATAAGAAGAGTATATATAGATGATATAATAGATAATGAGAAAAATATAAAAAACTACCTAGAGGATTTGATTTCGGAAACTACAAAAGTTGATGTGAAAGAAAGAATAAAGGAAATATATGATCGCATGAAAGTATTTTTAAGCGATAATTCTGCAATTATATATGGGGGATTTGATAATGATGCTATGATAGGATTTATATGGGCTTATGAGATTAATTCAATGGTGTATCATATAAATTATTTTTACATTAGTAAAGCATACAGAAAAAGAGGAATAGGAACTGAACTATTAAAACAAATTGAGAAAGAATGCAAAGCAAAGCATGGAAAAGAAATAGAACTTTGGGTTAAGAACGATAATTATTCAGCAATTGAGTTTTATCAAAAAAATAATTTTGCTGAAAGTAGTATTAAGATGAAAAAAATCTTAAAGATAAACTAACGTGACTTGTTACAATAATGCAATAAAAAGTAAGGAGAACAAATATTGAAAGACATATATTTTGATGAAAATTATGGAAAACTTTATGAGGAAATTGAAAAAGGAAAAGCAATTGTATTTGAATGCAAAACTAAAAATGGCTCAATAATAAATCAGTTTATAAAAAGAAAAATTCCAATAGAAATTGATAATAGTATATATTATGACATTATAACTCCTTATGGATATGGAGGTCCAATAATAACAGAATGTACAGGGAGTAAGGAAGAACTATTACAAGAATATGAAGAGAAATTTAGCCAGTATTGCAAAGAAAACAATGTTGTAAGTGAATTTGTAAGATTTCATCCAATATATAAAAATTACATAGATTTTAAAGAAATGTACAATGCCAAATTTAATAGGTACACATTAGCAACAAATCTAAAAGATTATGATGACCCAGTAAATAAAGAATTTTCAAAGCACTGCAGGAAGACAATACGAGAAGTACAAAAAAGAGAAATTTTTTTTAATATGGTCGAACATCCTGAATGGAATGATGTAAAAGAGTTTATGAGAATATACTATTTAAACATGACTAGAAAAAAAGCGGAAGAGTATTATTTTTTCAATGAACAATATTTTAAGAAAATTTATGATAAATTCAAAGGAAAATTTGTAATTGCACAGGCAATTTATGAAAACAAAATAGTTGCAGCAGGTTTATATTTTGTTAGTGATGGAAATGTGCATGCTCATCTTTCAGGAACAGATACAAACTATCTGCATTTATCCCCTGCGTATATTCTTAAATATGGAACCGTATTATGGGCTAAAGAACACAGTATGAGTTTTGTTCATTATGGTGGTGGGACAAGTAGCGACTTAGATGATCCGTTATATAACTTTAAATCCAAATTTGCTCAAAATACAAAATTGGAATTCTGGATAGGCAAAAAAGTGTGGAATAAAAATATTTATAATAAATTATGTGAGAAAAAAGAAGTAGATAAAAATATAGACTTTTTTCCAGCATATAGAAAGTAGAGAAAAATGAAAAAAGTATTGTTTGTAGCTACAATAACTAGACATGTAGTTTCGTTTCATGTACCATATTTGCAAATGTTTAAAGAAAAAGGGTACGAAGTTCATGTCGCAAGTAAAGGAGAAGAAGAAATAAAATATTGTGATAAGCATTTTAATATTCCATTTGAAAGATTTCCTTTGAATCCTAAAAATTTAAAGGCATACAAAGAACTGAAAAAAATCATAAATGATAATCAGTATAAAATAATACATTGTCATACGCCAGTTGGAGGAGTAATAACCAGATTAGCTGCAAGAAAAGCAAAAAAGCAATACAATACAAAAGTTATTTACACAGCACATGGGTTTCACTTTTATAAAGGTGCACCACCACTTAACTGGATTATATACTATCCAATTGAAAAGATATGTTCAAAATGGACAGACTGTTTAATAACAATTACAAATGAAGACTTTGAATTGGCTAAGAGAAAATTTAAAAAGTGTAAACAGATAGAACATGTATGTGGAGTAGGACTTAATACGGATAGATTTGATATAGAAATCACAGAAGAAGATTTAGAAGAACTAAGAAAAGAAATAGGGATAGAAAAAGATAATATAGTTTTAACATATGTGGCTGAGTTAAACAAAAATAAGAACCAAATGCTTTTAATAAAAACAATGGAACAGTTAATAAAAGAAAGTGATAAATATAGACTTATATTAGTTGGAGATGGCAATAAAAAGCAAGAATATGAGCAATACATAACTGAACATAATTTACAAGAATATATAAAAATATTAGGAAGAAGAGAAGATGTGCCACAAATATTAAAACTTACTAATATATATGTTGCATCAAGTCTAAGAGAGGGATTGCCAGTAAACATAATGGAAGCAATGTATATGGGATTACCAGTTATCGCAACAGACAATAGAGGACATCGAGAATTAGTGGAAAATGAGATAAATGGATTTATTGTGAAAAATCAAAAAGAGCTAAAAGAAAGGATAGAAAAAACACTTAAAGATAAAGCAATACTAGGAAAGATGTCCTATCAAGCAAAGAAAAGGGCTGAAAAGTATATGCTAAAAAAAATTTTAAATGAAATGAAAATGATATATATGTATAATGTCAAAATGGAGGAAAAATGAAAATTGTATTGCATATATTAAATACAAAAACTTATTCAGGTGCTGAAAACGTAGCTATAACAATTATAAAAGAATTGGAAAAGGATAAACGATATAAAGCTTATTATGTCTCTCCAAGAGGCGATATAGAAAGAAAACTTATAGCAGAGGGCATAAAATATATACCAGTTGATAAACTGTGCACAAAAGAATTAAAGAGAGTAGTGAAAGAATATAAACCGGATGTTATTCATGCACATGATTTTAGAGCAAGTATTTTTTCGTCGATTGCGGTTCAAGGAGATACAAAGATAATTTCACATATCCATTGTAATCCGAGTTGGATAAAAAAAGTAAACTTTTATTCTATATTATATGCTATATGCTCAATAAGGTATAAAAAAATATTGACAGTATCAAAAGCAATATTGGATGAATATGTTTTGGGTGGGGCAATTGCTCATAAATCTCAAGTTATTGGAAATATTATAGATATTGAAGAAATTAAAATAAAATCACAGGAGCAATATGATATACCAAATTTTTATGATATATGTTTTTGCGGTAGACTTTCAAAGGAGAAAGATCCGATAAGATTTATAAGGATTATTTGTGAAATAAAGAAACAAATTCCAAATATTACAGCAGTAATTATAGGAGACGGAGCGCTCATGGAGCAATGCTTAGAATTGATAAAAAAAGAAGAGCTAGATAAAAACATAAAAATGATGGGGTTTTTAGATAATCCATTTTGTATTATGAAGAATTGCAAACTGCTGTGTATGACGTCCAAATGGGAAGGTTACGGTTTAGTAGCGGCAGAATCATTAGCATTAGGAAAACCTGTTATAGCAACGAATGTTGGAGGAATCCCTTCAATTGTAGATGAGAGTTGCGGAAAAACTTGTAACAATGATGAGAGTATGATTGATGAGATAACGAGACTTTTGATGGACAATAATTATTATAAATTTAAAAGCACTAATGCAAAAAATAAAATTAATAAAATTAATAATCGAGCTGAATATATGCAAAGGTTAAAAGATATTTATGAAAAAAAATAGGGGATAGAAATGTTTTTTTACATAGGGATATTTGCTATATGTTTTATAGCAGCAATATTAAATGATAAATTAAAAAATGAAAAAGAAAAAAGAATATTTGAAATATCAATATTGATATTTCTATGCATAATATCAGGAACACGCTATAACTTAGGAGGGACAGACTATTTTGTTTATAAAACGGTATATGATGTCGTACCAACGATAAATGAATTCAATTTTGAGAGTGTCCAAAATATAAATGGGACATTTGGAATGGAAAAAGGCTACTTGCTATATAATTCTATTATAAAAACATTAGGATTTAGTTTTTATGGTTTCACTTTAATAAATTCAATAATATTCTATACTTGTCTATATATTGGATTAAAGAGATATATAAAGAATTTTAATTTTTTCCTAATTATTTTTCTATATAAAATGTTCTTTTATGACACATTCATAAGTATGAGGCAATCTGTTTCTATGGTTATTTTTTTTATAGCACTTCAATTTATAGAAAAAAAGAAGCCTGTAAAATATTGGATATTATGCACGATTGCATTATTTTTCCATAATTCAGCAATTATACTATTTCCGCTATACTTTATAAGAAATTTCAAAATTTCAAAGAAAACATTTATGATTATCAATATCGTTGGCTTAATATTTTTAATACTAAATATAACTGGGATTTTTGTATTTAATCCAATTAATGTTATCAATATACTCTTTAGTAATAATTCTATAGCACTTGAGAAATCTAATAGCTACTTTGACATAACGGAAAAGATAAGTATAATTCATTCATTGGAATATTTTGTAATAGCCATTATACTATATTTTAATTATGAATATATTCAGAATAAAAACGATAAATCAAAGCTGGTTATAAATATATTTATAATACTTATGTTTATTTTTACAGTAATGAGAGGATTTGTAATTATTACAAGAATTAAAGATTATTTTTTATGGACATATTCAATAATATTGTATTATTTAATGGAAAATCAAGAAATTAAAAAGAAAAATATAATTGCTATTTTAGTTTGTGTGGTATGTTTATACGGATACATAAGATATCTAAAAAGCTTTGACAATGGTGGATTGATACCATATAATTCGTATTTAAATGATAAAGTAAGTATATATATTGAAAAATAAAGGAGAAAAAAATGTTAACAGTATTTACACCAACATACAATAGAGCGTATATATTACCTCGACTATATGAAAGTTTATTAAAACAAACAGATAAAAATTTTGAATGGGTAATAGTAAATGACGGTTCAACTGATAATACAAAAAAAATTATAGAAGAGTGGATTGAAAAAGACAAAATAGTAATTAGATATTATGAACAAGAAAATCAAGGAAAACCAGTTGCTCACAACAAAGGAGTAGAAAAGGCTAAGGGAGAAATATTCACATGTGTGGATTCCGATGATTTTTTGGTGGATAATGCGGTGGAAATAATTAATAGTAAATGGGACGAATGCAAGAGCAACAATATGTGTATTGGAATAGTGGGTACTCGCATTGGACTAGATGGGAAACCTGTGGGAACAGGTATGCCGTTAAATATAAAAAATTCAACATTGCGTAATTTGTATAACAAATATAAATACAAGGGAGACACAATACTTGTTTATAGAACTGAAACATTGAAAAAGTATAAATTTCCTAAAATTAAAGGGGAGAAATTCATACCAGAAACATATTTGTATAACATGTTAGATCAAGAAGGAGAACTTGCTGTTATAAAAGATGGAATATATGTGTGTGAATATTTAGAAGATGGATATACACATAATTCCATAAAATTAATCAGTAATAATCCAAAGGGATATATTCTTGTGGCAGAACAAGAATATGGATTAGCAAAAAGCCTAAGAGAAAAGATGAAAGCAGCTACAAAAGTGATGTTAGGAAATAAACTTGCTAAAAATAGAGGAGACATGGTAAAAAAGAAAAGTGGAATATGGTTTATTTTAGCAAATCCGCTTGCAAAGATTATTTATAACAAAAGATATAAAAAAATATTAAAAGAGAATGTTTAGTAAATAGTATAGTTCAAGAAACTATGCATAAAACGGTAATTACATTTGTAGATAGTGTCAATCAAATTTAATTATTAAAATAAGTTTATAAACTCTATAGAAATTTGATATTAAAAGCAAACAAGGATTTATTGGATTTTTAGAGATACAATTTTTACCACTATAAATTTTAAAAAGAATATATTATTTTTGTAAATTTTGAAATGTGAATGATGTGATCGAGTAGGATAAAATATCATATATCAATTTTAAAACAGGAGATCAAAAATGAACAGAATTGTTAAAAATGCAAGTTGGATAATAGGATGTAAATTATTAAAGGCTATGTTAACATTAATAACTACCATGTTAACAGCGAGATACTTGGGCCCTTCAAATTTTGGATTAATAAATTATGCAGCTAGTTTAGTTACTTTTATGACCCCACTAATGAAATTGGGGTTGGATTCAACATTGGTTTATGAAATTGTAAAAGAACAAAAAAAAGAAGGAGAAATAATAGGAAGTTCAATAATAATGTGTTTGACATCGGCCATACTGTCTCTTGCTGGTATGATACTCTTTGTTCTATTTGCAAATGCAGGAGAAATAGATACATTGATTGTTTGTGTGCTATATGGGTTATCATTAATTTTTTCGGCTCTAGAAATGATACAATATTGGTTTCAAGCAAAATTGATGTCAAAATATGCATCTATTTCTATGCTTATATCCTACATAATTATGACAATTACTCAAATATATTTTTTGATAACAAATAAAGGTGTGTATTGGTTTGCATTGTCACATTCACTGGATTTTTTATTAATATCAATCTTACTATTTATTATTTATAAAAAAAAAGTTACGGAAAAATTATCATTTTCATGGAATAGGTGTAAAGAATTATTGAATAAAAGCAGATATTATATAATTTCTAGTCTAATGGTAACAATATTTGCTCAAACGGATCGTGTCATGTTAAAAATTATGATTGGAAATGATTCCGTAGGTTACTATTCAGCAGCTGTCACATGTGCGAATATGTTTGCTTTTGTTTTTGCGGCAATTATTGATTCTATTAGACCTATTGTATTTGAAGCACAAAAAAAAGGTGAAGAACCTTTTAATAACAGTATGATAAAGATGTATTGTATACTTATTTATTTTTCTCTTTTTGTTAGTCTGATAATGTCTCTATTTTCATTCTTTATTATTAATATAATGTATGGGGCTTTATATTCAGAGTCAATCCTAGCATTAAGGATAATTGTTTGGTATTCAACCTTTTCATATATTGGCTCCGCTAGAAACATTTGGATTATGGCTAAAGGTTTGCATAAGTGTCTGTGGAAAATTAATTTATCAGGTGCTGTGGCTAATATAGTAATTAATTTTTTATTAATCCCTAAATACGGAATTTATGGTGCTGCAATAGCTTCACTATTAACCCAAATATTTACAAATGTTGTTATTGGCTTTATATACAAACCAATTTATAAAAATAATGAATTAATGATAGCGGCGCTTAATCCAAAAGTATTAATTGGCATTTTACATAAAATTGATTTTCGCGATATAAAGGCATATAATAAGAAGAAATAAAACTAACATAAAGGCAGTTAAAAATTCACTAATTTAGAGCGACCTTTGAGGTTTGGACAAAACATGAATTGAAAAATTTAATGAAGCAGATTTTTTAATTAAACCAATTAGGTACAGTCTCAAATTGCCGCAAAGGACAATTTGAAACAGTCTCTAATTGGGATGCTGGTATGCAATTTGATTGTGTAAACTTATGCATTAAACAAATTTTATAATATAGAAATGTGACTTTTGACTAAGTTGCATTTTTTTATGTTTTGATACAACTTTCGACAAATTTCGCAATAAGAAATTGATATACTATTAAAGGGCGATATCAAATGAAGAAAATTCATGAAAAAATTTTATTTATTCTATTCATTATTACAGGTATATTATTAATAGGAGTAAGCACTTTTGCACATTCTGGAAGAACGGATTCGAGCGGAGGGCATAGAGACAACAAAAACAAAAGTGGCTTAGGTAGTTATCATTACCATTGTGGAGGAAATCCTGCTCATTTGCACACAGGTGGGGTATGTCCATACTCATCAAATACATCTAAAGGTAGTAAATCAAATTCAGAAGAAGACACAAAAGAAACCATAGCAAAACCATCTGATATAGAGGTAACAAAAGTAGAAATAAATGCAAGTACAAAAAGTATTGAAGTGGGAGAAAGCAAAATATTGACAGCAACAATATTACCAAGTAATGCGACAGATAAAAAAATCTCATGGGAGTCAAGTAATGAAAGCATAGCAATGATTAATGAAGAAGGAAAACTAGTTGCTAAAGGAGCTGGCACTGTGGATATAACTGCAACAATGTCTAATGGCAAAACAAGTACAATAAAAGTAAACGTTAAAGAGAAATCGACAGTAAAAAATAATACTATCATTAAAACTGCAACAAATAATCAGGTGGGCAATAAAGAAGAAACTATAGGAGACAAGAAGGAAAAAGCAAACCCGTTGGCAGGAATTATAGGGTTAGGCACATTAGGCGGAGCAGGATATGCAGGATATAGAAAATTTAAAAAAGAATAACATTAATTAGGGACAGTCCCTAATTGTCCCGTTTGCACAATCTGGGACATCCCTTAAATTGTCGATTTTTGGTGTATGATTTTTCTTGTGCTAATTTAATGTATATATTAAAATAGAGATTGTAAAACTGTTTAATGTTTTACAGT
>JABLTK010064665.1_pt1 | contig 25490 bp, 18 predicted proteins | sample 7160131 | NCBI WGS metagenome assembly JABLTK01 (sample SAMN14651221, study PRJNA627086) | human gut metagenome | isolation source: feces | host: Homo sapiens
TCCAATCTGATCAATTAATCATTAATCACTAACCACTAATCATTAATCACTAAAAAAACTGCTTATGAAGAAAGAAACCTGGAAAACTGTATTTCAGATAGTACTATCTATCTTAACCGCTATCGCCGCCTCTCTGGGCGTGACGAGTTGCATGTCGTAGAACAACACGAACACTAACAAGAAGTGCCGGCAAGTTAAATCTTGTCGGCACTTTTCTATTCTTATATCATCCACACTAGGGGGCCATAATTTGATTACGGCTATTGTCTCAATGATGCTTCCTTCTCCAAACTATATAATTAAGGTGAAGAAAGCAAGCTTCGACAGCGAAAAGGATAAGGCTGAGGAAATCATCAGAAATAGCAAATAACCACAGAGTCAAAGAGGGGGTGTGATAAGACCATGACATACAAAATTTCGAGGGAATCGGATATTTCGCCTTAAAAAATTTCGGGGGAATCGGATTTCCTTCATTTATCTCTCTCATTTTCAGACTTTTTCGTAAAGTCTTCAGACGACAAGACTCACGCCTCACTCGATAATTTCTGTGAGAAATATTCGAAGGTTATAGCGCAACGCTATTTGGTGTACAACAAGGATTTACAAAAAGATGGTAACACATTGTTGATACCTTTCTATATGATACCATTCATCTAAGAAAATAAAGTCCGTGGGCATTCATTTGCTCACGGACTTTTTTATGGATTTTCAATCAATAAAAAATTGGAATTCCTTTTGTCTGCCATCTGTATAATGGAATGTACCATTATAAGACGCTACGTAATGATCATAGCCTTCGTCGTCAACAAAACTATCCGTACTATAGTTTCCGATAAACTTACCTATTGTCTTACCACGTAAATACGCCTCCAAGACACATTTTCCGGATCCTTTATCATAAGAGACAACACGCAAGATATACTTGTCGGATTCATTTTTATACCATCCAATCTGTCCTTTTACATCTATATCACCTGAAAATTCAGGCCCCAATGACCAAAGAGACATTTCTACAGGGGTAGTTTTTGGGGCAGGCGCTTCTCCCTCTTTATGCATCATAATCAGAAGTCCTTTTTTGCCATCTTTTCCTGGTCCGATAAGATCATTTTTATCTTACCTCCCAAGTCCACATTTTTATAAATACAGTTGCGAACATTTGTTCCATCTGTTTCAAATGTAACCTGCATATTGCAAAGATTTCCCTCTTCATCATACGTTTCACCGACAAAAGTGACTGGCTCCCAAGTATCAAGACTGTCCACATGAATGCTATCACTTACAACCTCTGGACTTTTCTTAAGGGAATGACCTCCTGTCAAATATTTCCATAACAGAAATCCTCCTCCCAGTAAAAGAGCAACTGCAAATATAACAAGCAATATGCGCATATTGTGATTATCATCATCCTCATCATAATACACAGGAGGTGTATCTTGAGTTACAGTGGGAGTTACGCCTCCGACTGGAAAGGATTCACTGGATAATGGAGCACCGCACTTTCCGCAAAATTTTTCGTTGGCCTCGCACTTCTGACCACATCTTGGACAGTAAATATCACCCATTTCTGCTTGCTTTTCACCGTTATTACAAATGGTTTGATCTAATAGCTTAAAACCACAAGAACCGCAGAATGAGCTCCCCTCCTCGATTTTTGCATGGCAATTTGGACATTCATTCTTTGCATCAATTGCTGATGACGTTGGCAAAACCACATCAGAAGAATCTGCCACACCTGCCTACATTATCACTTAATAATCGTCTTCATGAAAATACACAGACAGAGAATAATTATAATAACTACCGTCGGAAGAATACATTGTTGGAGTTTTTATCTTAAAGGAATGTCCACCAGGTATGCAGTATCCCTCACTTACAGCTCTATTTACATTGATAATATAGCCGTTATCAAGTTCTATTTGAGGATAATACATTCTTGAAATATCATAGCTCCAATCCCAGTCTGTAACACGCCAGGTTTTACCTGTTGGAACATAGATGTATTTAGACTCTAAATAATAACGAGTACCATAACTCGTATTCTCTATATGTGCTCCGTAATTACAATTGTAATAACTCATAGAAGAGCCGTTTGTAAGCATATTAATGGTCACCGTTTTATTTCGTGCCGCTTCCTCAATGCGCGCCTCTTCACGCATTTTTGTGAGTTGTGAGGAAGCTTCATTTCTATGCATTCCCTTTGGGTGTACAGAAAGATATTTTTCAAGTGCCGAAATACCTTTTTTCAGATTACCCGAAGATATATTCATTTTCGCCGTCTCCCAAGCTACAGAATCAGCTACGAATGCTCTTACAACAGTTTCCATTGCTATCCTGTGCGCATTAAGAGCATCTTTCTCATGCTTATTAAGGAAGTTTCGCGCTGCATAGACATCACCTTTCCTTTTTGCAGCATTAAAATCAGCTAATTCCAGTTTTCGTGGCTGATAAATACCGAAATACCAATAAGCCACACTTCCCAAGAGCATACCAAGGGCTATAATTCCTATGATGAAAGGAAAATATGACCTACGTCGCGGTCCCTCTAAATATTGAGGTGGTGCATAATAATCCTGCGGCATTGAGTTTGATGATGGTACATAGCTCTGCTGAACAGGAACTTGTGGAACTACATACGAAGATTCAGGCTCAAAGTCCTCAGTATTGAGAACATCATCCCCTGTCTCTGGTGCATCAAAAACAATTAGCTGATGACAATGAGGGCATTCGCATTCGACCTGTGTACTTGGCACAGATGATGCTCTAAAGACCATACCACAATATGGGCAAGTCACATCAAATTCTATTTGATCCATTTTTTATTATTTTGTTTTATCTACAACTATGATATGATTATTTCCCTTAGATGGAGATTTGACTGTTTTACGCACAGAAACGGCAGAACGACTTGTACGAGTCTTGCGAGGCACACGTCGTACACGTTTTGGTTTACGAGTTACAGGCTCATTAGATTCTTCATCAGACTCTTCCTCTGTAGTTTTCTCTTCACCAAGAAAAGGTATGACTGGCAATATATTATTTTTAGATTCTGATCTCAAATATATTCCATTCTTGTTGTATTCATAAGCCATAGCTTCATCTGGGGCATAAGGAGATTCTGTACTTGTCCATATTCCTCCACTTGACTGTTTTTCATTAGAGCGAAATATGCGAGTACGCACATCTGATCTTGAAAATATCTCTCCATCACTAATTTCCTGTGCGCTCTTCACTTTAAATGCTGCAGAGCCCAATGGAACCATATCTACAACAAGGCCCTCATTGGGTTTGTACTGATAACGAAACGCAGCACTTGACCAACTTTTAATTGGGCGAATCGCATATATCACTCCATCACCTTTTGAATAATAAGAAGATCTTACGACATTAGGGTCCTGATCATAGATGCCATAAGCCATAGAATCAATCTCCTCTAAGTCATATTTCTCAGTGAAAGACTTCGTGTGAGAAGGCAAGATACAACTCAGATTATTCAGAGAAGGCAAATGATAGTATTTCAATGGGACGTTGCCTAAATCATCAAAAAACAACACCTGTTTCATTCTTCCTTCATCCTCAACAGAGAAGTTTGCATAAGATTTAGCAGAATCCCAGCAGAAAGATCCCATCTCAGAATTTGAATTACTTCCCATTGAGCCACTTTGAGTGAGATAATTATTAGCGAGATAGTCTGCAGGAATTGAGTCAGGAACATGATTGATTTCAATTGGCATCTGAGTCATAGTGAACTTACCCTCAAGTTCGGGAATATCAGTTGCATTTTTAATATTAAACTCCATAATCCTCAATTCATCACTAAAATTCTTTTTTAACGTGATATGATAATTAAATGCGCCGCCACCCATAGGTTGAGATACAATTTCACCATAAGGGAACTTACCATCCTTATATGCTAAATAGGAAGAAGAAGGATTGGAACGCACATAAACATCTACAGTTGGCAGTTCCTTTCCAATATGTTCGACAAGTGTAGGATCCATTGTCTTATTCACTTTAATATTTGTGCCAGAAATATTATAGTGCATAACTGTCCTGTTTGTTTCATACGTCTTGTCAATATCAAAATAAGGCCTTGTCAGATAGTTACTCGTATTACTTTCAGTGGACATACGTACACTCTCTTTGTCTATCAGAAGGAGGACAGGATCGCTTGAACAATAGGCAACTCTTTCTCCCTTCATTGGCAAATTTAAAAGTTGAATATCATTCTGTGCTGCCCACCATTTAGGATTAGCAATATCCTTTACTTTCTTTACACTAATTGACGAACCTATATGTTTGACCCCAATAAAGAGCGAACCGCCAGCCAAAGCATAACGATAAGCCGTTCGATATGGATTATCTGTTGATTCGTTATCTGCTCTTTTCTTAAAACGCAATCCATAGATCACATTTTTCTTACTCATATAGTCTGAGTAAACCGTAGTCATTCCTGCTTTTTCTAAATTCAGAGTCTCCACATTATTATACAACTTACCTGATTTTGTGAAAAGTGGCATATCCTTTAGCGAAGTAAAGAATGGAACTATATAAATCATTTCATCTTGTGTAGGAAGACGATAATTACGATTTTCAATACGCCATGTCTTATTCGGAGGGCACAACCCTACAAAAGAGTCTGCCCCATCAAAATTAGCAAACTTAACATCACTTGCAATATTATTTTTCGCAAACCTCATCAATGGACTTAGTTTGCTATCCACGATCTTTATTTGATTAGCATATGTTATTGCATCATCAATTACCTTATCAATATACTCGCGATGAGGCGCAAGAGTATATGTCTCTTGCGCCCACCCCATAACAATATAGACTTGGAGCAAAATAAACAAACATATCTTTCTCATAACTTACAATTTTACAGGAGTTAATTTGGTGTAATTTTTAATAATCGTATTGACAAAACCATAATAATCATCTTCAGAAACCTTCGTTTCTTTACCATCCAAAGTCTTGATATAATTACCATCGACAAAATGATAATTCTCCTGATGAGCATCCTCTACAAGTTTTTTCTGTTTTTTAATAAGCCATACAGCACTTCCTTTTGTCTGAGCCTCATCAGAATTTACAACAAAAACCCCTTTTCCACGAAGATATACCCACTCAAAAACTGGCTTTTTATGAATCAAATACGCAGTTCCTTCCTCAGCACCAAAGACAATCAGGTTTTTGTCATTGTTTGCAATAACCTCTCTCTGTCCATCCTGATCCAAATCGAGCATAAAATACTGAGTAATCTTCATATCAGGATAATTATTTACATAATCTTTGAGTGCTTGTACTGCTGCTTTTTCATTTTTAACAAGCATCTCTGTTTTCTCTGCCTGCTTATCCTTTTTTATAAATAAGAAATAGATTCCAGTAAACAGCACAGCGGCTACCACCAATACCATCATCAATACTGGATTAAACTTCTTTTTCGAAACACCTTCGTAAGTGTCATTCATAGCCTCCTTCAGTTCATCGGCAATCTCTACGTTCTCGTCATCTTCTTTGTCCTCTTCAACACTTTCTAAAAGAGCCTTGTTAAAACTCTCCTGTAATGAAGCTTTCTCAGATTCTGAATTTGAGACTTCTTCAGCAGAGTTCTCTGGCTTAGCCCCGTCTATATTAGACGGTTCTACATTCGACTCATCAGGCTTATCCATATCGTTCACCATTGCAGCAGGTTCTGCATGAGGTGCCAGAACTATAGGATCCAGAGCCTCAGCCTGAACAGGTTGAACTTGAATTGGCTGAGCTTGAACAGGCTGAGTTTGAACAGGCTGAGCTTGAACAGGCTGAGCTTGAATTGGGCGAGCTTGAATTGGACGAGCTTGGACTGGACGCCCCTGAACAGGACGAGCTTGAACCCGAGCCTGTTGTGGTTGATTAATGACAGGTTGCTGATTTTCCACCTGATTTACACTATCATCAACCACAACATTAATATTTGAAGCGGTCATTATCTGTTGGCAATATGGACAGGCAACACGTTCTTTAGTCGCATTTAAAACCGTTGTAAAACGATTATTGCAATGATGGCAAATATACTCAAATCTCATAATACGATAATTTATAGTTATTTTTCTTTATTACTTTTCGGACTATCCTCAGAACTATGTGTGGATACATTTGCAGATTCATTATCCTTATTTCTATTAGTCGGAGAAGCATGCTTGTCTGCAGATTGAGAAACAGATTTACCCGAAGCGGCAGCCTCTGCACCTGCTTTTTCTTTAGGTTCTTCAGTTTCTTTTCCCTGTGACTTCGCCTTGTCTTTTTGTTTCTCTGGTTGATCTGTCTGTTGCTTTCGGGAAGCCTTGCGATCTGTATTTCGCTTGCCTTCAGATTCCAATTCAGAAGATTCTGAAGATTCAGAATCAAGATTATTATCAGACTCTGGAGATACTTCATTCTCAATAGGAGTTGACATCTCTGGATTTTCTTGAATATCGTTTTTATTGATCAAATCTCCCAAACAGATACCTGCAAAGAAAACTACCACAGTATATACAATCATTCCTAACAAGAATTTCTTGCTTGCAAACACTGAGCTATTTGACTTAGATGTATGCGAAGCACTCCTAATAGGAAGTTCCTGCAGTACAATTGTATGAGTAAGCGGCTGAGTGAGATTCAAGTATCCCTGATAGTTAGCACATCCAGGTTTCATCACCTCCACTCGTGCATTTCTTGCCTCTTGTTCACGAATACTAATTGAGTGATCACTCGACACAAGATTACCATTCACAAAAAGTTGGTATTGCATAGCAAGACGCCCCTTGAACATTACGTGAAACATTTGGGCATTGATTTCCTTTTCCCAAAGTATTTCATTTTGAAGCAAAAAAGACTGACGAGGTTTACAGATATTTACAGCTAAAACCACGTCTTTGTAACCCGTCCTATGAAGAAGTATATTTAACTTTGAACCTAATATGGTCTTCAAAGGCTTATCACGAAAAGGAACTTGATTGACGAAAAGTTCCATGCCTGCTACTGGCAAAGTTTGAGGAGGGAACAGATAAGCAGGCTGTTCAAAGCCATTTCTCGACAAATCATACATCTGCTGTAAAACAGATGGTGGTACTTCATTACGAGCAGGAATATCCAAAAAGAATACAGCCTTATATTTCTTATAATAAGACTGATCTAATCCTTGCGTCAAGAGGTTTCCTAAATAGACAAAATCAGTATTCTGACCATACATTCTATAGGCAAGAGCTTCGGTCTGACGAACTGGCATACAGTCAATATACAGCAAATCAGGATAAGAGCTGTCCAAAAGCGGTCTAAGATTATCATATTGCTCTACTCCACTTACAATTTTTTCCTGTACAAGTGAAACCAATTTCAATAAATCCTCTGAAGCAACAGTTATGGAATTTGGAATATAAATCCAAGCTGCCATGTAATCGCCAGTTCTTCCCACATTCAATGGTTTGACTATTGAAAAATAAATTCCAGTCGCATGATAATTCAAGACATAGAAAAGTCTGCTGAGATGCAAGTGAGAAATATAGTTTCGCATATCGTATGTCTTTCCATACCATGCTCCCTTATTTGTCACGAACACATCAGTCAAGCCACCATGGGCTTTTTGTATTAATAATTCTATTTTGCTCATATCTCTTAACTTTTAAACATGTTTATCAATTTTTGTAACCAACTCTTTTCCTCATAATAAGAATAACGTATAAACAAATCCACTACTTTAGTCGCAGAGGTTGCGTCAAACAGACAGTAATCTTTGAAGCATACTTCTCCTATAGAAAAAGGAACAATGTTGACACGCCCGTTATTGATGTTATGCTCTTTGCAGATACGAAGAAGATTATTATAAAAGCCCAAATAATTCTTTGTCATATATTTCAACAAATGATCATCAAGCGATCCTTTATAGGAAGCATTATCCACCTTGGATATAAGGACATAGATAGCATCTGTATTACTATTAAAGAGTCCCATATTATTAAGGTGAGCAGCTGCCGAATTGAGGTACTCTGCCTGCGGAAGACCATTGAAGAGACGTTTTTCTGCACCATATTCAACAACAAAGAAATGAATTTTATTATTATTCGATCTATTGCTGAGCAGAATATTATGCAAAGTTTCCAACGCTTGTTGCTGATCGTCACGTAGTTGTTCTCCTGCATCTTGCATGAACATACAAGTAAACAATTCTCCCGCCATATCAATACATGCTACATGATGGATCTGGTGTTCTTGGTCTTCAAGTTCAAAACGCATTTCATAGGTAGAAGTCACAGGAGTTCCACCAGGAAGGCGACAGACACGTCCAGGAAAGAAAATAGAAGAAAGTCTGTTCATATAGCCAAATCCCTGACAGTTATTATCAGGAATCATGCTACGAGCTACCAATCCATTCTTTGCAGCACTGAGTATAGCACCCAACGCACATGTTTTTCCTGAAGAAGGAATCCCCCAGAAATACACCTCTGTACAGGGTTCTTTGATTGTCTGTAAAGGGCGTGCAGGCTCAAAGTTTTGAATACCTGTATTGGCCAACATCTTGTTGATAAACTCATCGGAAATGCCACACTTACTCAAGTCATTCCGATTGAGAATACCTTTTGAAATGATATCATTGCAAACCGAAGAAGATAATAGATTATGGTCTTGCTCTATCACCTCAAGGAGGGTACTAACTGAAATCATTTCGTTTTCAAGTAACTCCTGAATGATTTTGCAGACCTCTTCTACACTATTTGCATTATTAATCATAGTCTTGAGAACAACAGGAGATTTTTCACGATTACGCTCCTTGTTTTTCTCTTCAGTAATGAGTCTGTTAATTTCAAAAAGATGAGAAGTTTTAGGATATTTTTCCTTGAAAGATTCTAAAAGTTGTACATCACAGGAATCCTTGATTTCCTGCCACTCTTCTTCCTCAATATCATCTACCTGCATTACAGGCTCTGCAGCCAGTGTTGCCTCCAGTTCGTGCTTACGCTGACGGACAGCATCCAAATGCGCAGCAGTTCCCATTGGATACTTATTAAGAAAATCCTGCAAGTCTGCTATAGAATTTGACTCCATTACTGTCTGAAAGTCTCCGTCTTCATTCCCTGCAAGTAATTTCTCCACATCAAGTTGCATCTTAGCAGTAAACTCTCCTTCGGTATTGTTTCGGAGTTCTTCAAACGTCACAATACCCTGCTGGATATAACTTGCTAAATCTTCTGGAGAATATTCTGTTACATTATTCAATATAGCTGATTTCTTTGGCATAATTATTTTTCCTTATTACTATTCTGTCCTATCTAAATATTTAGAGTGTCGGATAGAAAAATTTTGATTATTGTTTGATATTTTAATTTGTGCTATTGGAATATCTTCTTCTCTTCTGATAGGCTGATCAATCGTGTAGTGCCATGTCTTACCATTAAAAGCCACCTCAGCTTTGGCCCCATGATTTCTACCGCCATCATAATTCCTGATAAAAAGTGTGTATGTACCATCAGACATCTTTTCCGGATCTGTCCAAATGATATTTTCTACACCAGTACCTTGCGGACGAATGTCATCAACATCTAATACACCAGACATTGATGTCGGATTATTCATGTGTGTACAATAATAAATTTCTTCATCATCAGGCTGAATTGCATGTGCGTCCAGATCTACCATATCCCCACCTTGCTGATTCCAAATGATTGAGAAACGCAAGAAAGCATTGATATTTCCACCATGTTCCAGTACCTCATCACTAATTTCAGAGTGCTCAAGTATTGTATCTTGAGGGAAGATATAATCAACATCCTGTCCTTCTCCAGAACGCAGATAGTGTATCTTACCAGTAGATTCTCCAACATGATATTGATTTCCATCAGTAACTACTACATCATGATAATAACGATTCCACCTATATTCGTTACAACCAGGGAATAGCCAACTGAACAGTCCTAACAGGAGCAGCAATGCCAGCAAAAGAAGCAACCATTTCAGGCATCCGAAACTCGTGAACCACATCCAAAGCCGTGTCAACCATGGAATACTCCTGTATTGTGCCTGAAAAGAGCAATTATTGGCCACACTATAATCCAATGGAGTAATGTTCCAACCAGCAAAAGTATAACCACTGAAAGGAACTACTTGCGGAATCTGCACTTGTGTTATACGGGAGCCATACGGAACCGTAAATGTAGAAATACCTTTCAACTCTCCATATTTTCCCGGCAGGAAGGTCACTGTATAATTGTTCCGTGAAGCCTTGGCTTTAAAGACCAAATCAGAATGAACAGAACCTAAATATGCAGGATCCCAATATGGGTTACTAAAACCTTCCAGAGGAATCATTTTAGGAAAATCATTCTCTGTGAGTTCATATCCATCTTCAACCTGCAACTGTTCCATTCCGTCAAGTTGGCAACTACCATCCGTTACAAAACGTATGGTATGCATAACAGGAAGGTCCTGAACATTACTAACAACCGGCTCTTCGGCTACAGAGGAAGTTTTGGGATCTTTTTGATATTGCGCATGAAATACCATATCAGACGTAACTATAGTACCCTGTACCTGTGGTTTCCAATCTATAAAATGAAAACCAGGTTTGCATATAAGACGAGGCACATCAGCTGTTACCAACTCCGCTTTCTCTTTTCTTCTTATAATACGGTCATTAGGATTAGCCAGCTCCGCACCTTCACCCGGATCAAAAATAATAGTATAACCCTTTGTTTGCGAGAAGTTGAAGACAATACTACCTTTGGCATCATATACACTATCACGAAGATTCATTCCCCATGCCACCAGCACTACTTTATTATCATAGCAGAACAAGAAATTCTCATTGACAAACTTAAGTGCAGAATCCAGTATGCCAAGAGACTCACCATGGAGTTTGCGCTTCACATCATTATAAACGTTTAACGTATCGCGGTATATTCTATCGTATTTTTCCTTTTCTTCCCCATAAAGGTCGTTGATGCGCCGTGGAGTATCTGTCCAATTAGGAGCAAACCATACGATAGCATCATCCTCTGCAGAATATTCTGGAACAGCCAGAAAATCCTGCATATCTTTAGGAATATATCGTCCTACTATGCTCTGAACGCTACCAGGACGCATATACATCGGATCATTACCAATGCCCTGTATTTCACAGAAATCTTTTAAAGGTGTGGAGCACAGAGCTTTTTTATCTATAAATATCGTCATATCTGATTATTTAATACCATTCGACATTCTTCTATTATATTTTTCATCTGCTCATTAGCCTGCTCATCTATCTCAGTAACATCACTTGTAAACATGAGACCAATAACAAGCAGATTCTCCCAGCATTTGAAATTATCCCACAATGGTAAACGACGAAGCATGTTACGACAATGTTCATCGAAAACTTGGAAGCGAAGTGTCTCTACAGACTGTTCAAAAGCCTCCATCGTATCACGTAAGTTAGGTTGTTCTACCTGACTGTCTTCTTGAATATCAACCTGAACATGCATATCTTCAGCAATAGTCTTAACATGTAAAATATCCTCATCTGTCATAAACTTACGCCCCACTGAAGTTACAAAATCATTAAGCATCAGACTAATAGAATCTGCAATGATGTTTGACAGCACATCTCTATCTTCAATAGTATTTGCATAGTCTTGAATTTTGTTTGCAATAATCTGTCTGATATTAAACTTCTTGAAAAGCACATTATACATAAATGCTATTCTGTCCGAATGAATCAACTGCTTATTAAGTTTATGTGCAGCAGACTCTATATAATCAGCCCAGTACTCAGAAATATTTTTGGCCAGAATATCCGCATCAGTAGTCATCGTGTTGTTCTGTCCGCAAATCACATCTTCAAGATTGATATTTTGCATTTTTAATCCATCACGAAGCATCTGCTCATTAGTATGATAATAGTCGCAAAGTTTCTTAAGATTAACTTCCTTACCATCATTCGGATTAATACCTGCATTAAGTCTCAAGACATTAATCAGCGTAAAATCCTGTGGTAATTCCTTTTTATGAAGTACAATATCTGTAGCCAGATAGCGAAGATCGTGCGAAGAAACCATAAAATTATTGATCAGCATTCCGAAAGAAGATGGCGAAAGCATATCGAGTCCAAACTTCATTTCGCCAGCAGTACGTCTAATCTCCTCACGCTTATCATTCTCTTCTCCCGAGATATAGAAGTGCTGAAGTGCAGTAAGCATTTCATCACGCATACTCTTTACCTCATCATGGTATTTCTGTTTACGCGCATCATCGATAACAGTAGCAATCTTCTCCAGAGAAGAAATGATAGCCTGCGAACCATCATGATTGATTGTTGCCGCATCCTCCCAAGCCTGATCCGGATGAGCGAAATGCTTCTTCACAAATGGGAAAGACACAAATGAGTTACGGAGAGCATCCAAGAATTCTGGAAATTCAGGATGTTCTACAACATGGTTCTCTCCACTAACACCTGCCTGATAGCCAGCAAATATCTGCTGATTTGACGACCAGAAGTAATCACGAAGCATATAGATATTCTGAAATGCCTCTGAAGCAAAACCGGCACTTTGTGGAACCCAATGCTCAAACCATGAATAGACACTTGGCTTAATTACCTCATCACATAAATGATTTTCAAAACGAGTCTTCCAACGTTCCTCTAAAGGCACAGTCTTTATGAACAGAGGAGTCTCCTTTGTACGTTGTAAGTCGCAATTGAAAAACGTAGATATAATAAAGAAAGGAGAAGTAAAATTAGTGCTGCTAATATATTTTGCTCGCTGTTCTGGAGTTGCACCAATATTGTTGCTAATCCAACTGTTGAGAACCTCACCCAATTCACTCTCAGGTTTGTCCATATTCTTACAGAAAAGTATTGCATTGATTCGCCATGAATCAGAATACTTATCGAACAAATAAGACACCTTTCCTCTGCGAAGCATCATCGGTAACTCTGTTTGAATACTATTTTCCGGCAACTTCATTCGATGACGGGCTCCAGGAAAGTCGAGAAGGTCAAAGTCACGAAGGAAAGCACGCTTATCAGCTGCTGACGGAGGTAAGACCAACGTAAGTTCTGATATAAGAGCCGTAAACGATGTTTTTGGAAATCCATGAACCAACAAGTTGTTCTGGCTATCATAGATATCACTGAGTAACTCATAGTTTGGATTATTATCTGCCGCATTATCATTAAACAGATTATCGAGCCATGAAATGTCAAGAATGGTACCTTTCTGTCTAAGAATAGCATCAAAAGGAACATAGACTACAGAATTGAAATGCAGTTTACGATATTCTGCAACCAACCTTTCAAAAAGCGAAGTGATATAATCGTTTTCATTCCACAGCAGACTAAATACTTTTCCCCATTGTTCTGGGGCAATATGCTGAATCTTTTGAGATACAAGCACACAGAACTTGGAACTATACACATGAGAAGCACTACCACCCAAAGAAGCATTAAGATACTGCTGAATGGTAAATATATCATCTTCATCTATATAACTCTGTTGGACATTCTTATCAATGATTTGCGGAAGAAATGTCTCTAATTTACAGTTAATATCATCAGCCAGCAACAAAGTGTCAGCATTGATTTTCACATCTTTATAATAAGTATCAGCAAGCAGTTTTACAATATCTGCAATACTGAGCAGTCTTACCTTAACCTTGTCTTCAGCTGCAGGAGCCATATCTGGACAAATCGTAAAACGTGTAATGATACCTGTAGATTCCTTCTTAGATGTATTGCCACCACTTGGGTTAATATCATCTATAAAACTATATATTTTACCATTTCTTCCTCCTTTAATTGCCAGTTCCTCACCTTGATCTGAAAGAAGGCTACTTATAAGGTATGACTTTCCATTCTGACTCTCTCCATAAGCTGCAGCAGAACAATTTTCCTCAAGTGCAAAACGAATTTTCTTCAAGTTTCTACGATATTCTCTGAACGCAGACAAAGGGAAGGCACGTTCTTCATGCTCAGAGGCCCATTTTATAGAGTCCCCGATGACATGAAGCAAATGATCTATATCTTGTATTGTAATCTCTTTTTGCATAATGATAATGTTTAAAAGTCAAAAATACCAGAATCCAGCCAATAACATTCAGATGTTCCAAGACTTTGGATATTAATACGAATGTTTTGTAAATTAATCTCATTACCAGAATTATCTAATATCTGTTCTATTTTAATATCTTCTTTATTATCACTTTCACGTGAAAGAACAATTCGGTAAGGAAGAAGGCGCTTCAACCGATTGATTTCCTCATTTGTCAGATTGATAAGTGCCTCCTCTGGCATATTTGGATTAATATTTTCCATCTGATGCCTGATACGTTTACAAATTCTTATAAAATCATAGTCCACAACATAAAGCGGACGACTCATATAGCTGTCAAAATTTTCCTGTCTGATCTTGAGCGAAACAGGCAATTGCTTGACGATAATCTCGCCACGATTCGTGGTTGGAGTAAGACAGTAATGCGTATTGAGCAACATGGATTCTGGCGTCTCAACATAGTTGATGGTTGATTTCAAATTACTCAATGCCTGCTTGTCAAGCCTAAAATTAGAGAACTGTATGAGGTCTGATGAATAAAAACCTATCATGGCTCCAACAGCAACTACCGTCTTGGGATTTCTGATATAACCCGTATTATTTCCAAACGGATACCAGTCGCCTATGTAATAACTGGAGAGTTGAACAAGGCGATTGGGTGCCACTGCATAATACTTTATAAAAAGATCACGTAAAGGAGGTAATGTTGCTGGGCGACCAGAGAGAACGATAATATCGCAATGGTAAGTGTACATAATCGCCGAAATCTTCTTTACTAAGGAATCGAAAGATTTGGCAACAATACGATATACATTCTCACAGGAATAATGCCATTCCAACTCATTAAATTCAAAACCGAAGAAATCATAGAAACCACTCATAACGAGATGGTTAGGCAAACTATCTTTGAAAACGTCATCAAAATGTACTACACAATCGTGATTTTGATTCTTCAACAATTCCAGATAATAGCATGCCAAAGGTATGAGAACTTGGATATTAAAGTTCTTACGCAAGATGCGCTGAGATATAGACTGCCCATTATAGTTGTGTCCAAAAAAATCTTTTATTTTCTGTATTCCTTCAGCCGTTTGTTCCAGGCGCGCAACAAGCGCAGAATCCTTATCCGTAAGAAAAATCTCGCGGATAAGTTCCTGAAGCATATCGTCTCCTGCATAATAGTAGCTGTCATAGTAAAGAGGTTTCGGACAGACGGTAGATTCATTTTGATCGCCCTTGCTATATTCATTAATCATCAAGTCTGACGTACCTGCACCGATATCGAGAGAACCTAATGTAAATGTGTACGAACCTCGCCCATCCTTTTTACCATAGAGTTCAAAAAAGTCTGCTAATCGCCCTTTGAATTTATGAGCGATTTCTCCATACAGATAAACCATTTGTGAACAGGTGGCTTCATCATAATACCAAACTCCACTTCCATCATTTGGATAAGACGGAACAATCTCTATATCAAACTTCTTGCTCGGTAAGAGGTCTGTCATGGATTTTTTCTCGAAGTTTGTAAGTAGAGTAACAGCATCTTTAGCGCAACGAACCAGAGATTTTCTCTCACATTCAGACATAGTTGTCGGACAAGTGACTACTACTCGTTTAATACGTCGTGGTGTATTTACATCACCATGAAACTTACGATAGTCTTCACTATTGATCTGCATACGTGCCTGAGAGAAAATTTCCAAGAAAGCAAAAGTCATAAGTGAACAGCGAGAGTAAGTATGCTTACTCCCTCCATACCCTTCTTTGTCCACAGTACCATTGCTATTCAGTTGATTTGTAATACCCTTAAGTTCCAAAATGTGACTCTTTTCCTCTCCATCGAGCACCAAGAACTGCCATTCTTCTTTTACACTTTCCTTGTCCCACAGATAACGTTTTGGACTTGAATAAGTATATAAGTTCTGAGAAGATTGCTCTTCTGAGGCAACATGAATGAGATTCTCTGCTTCCTTCCCTAAGCGAACCAAACTTGGATAAACAAACTGATGACTGTCACGTGGACCAAAGTTTCCAAAATCAGCTTTTCTGAACACCAAGCGCATATCAAAAGGCTCAGTATTACGACGAACTTGTGGACCATCAGTCTTTTCGGTAATGCTATCTGTCAAATCTGTTAAACTTAATAGTGGAACCTTTGTAAAATCACCATTTTGAGGATCTTCAACGAGCAATGCTGTTGTACGGGAATTACCTATATCGATAAACATATCCACATCCTTCACCACTACACTTTCGTCCTTATAAAGTTTTAATACTGGCATCAGGTCTTTTAGTGAAAGATAGTTCATCAGCAGGAAGTAAGTGGCGATATATGACATTTTATGCTTCTCACCTTTAATCTTAGAAACAGAACGAGCTTCGGGATGAACTAATCTACGCAAGTACTCATTGACATAACTGCATTTTTCTGTTCCTTCTGAGCAATAGTCCATCAACAACATCTCGTCAGAACACAATTGAAAGGTAAGTTCATTCTGAAAATTATCAGGAAAGACGGGAGTCTCCTGCAAGGTAGATGCCTGATAATTTGTACGTGTGTCAAGTGCAAGCAACACATGATAGTATCGCTTGCCATCTTTTTCATCCTTTGGAACAAATTTAACACGAGCCCAGTTGAATGCACCGAAATCAAACTGAAGTGCTGGTACACGACGACGGAAATAAGGTAATGGAATCCACTTATTTTCATAAAAGGACAATTTGTTTTGACTATCATCGAATGACATAGAAAAGATTTCATCCAACAAATAATCATCTCCTTCAGCATTAGCAGCTAACGGATGAACCAGACCATCTTCACGAACCTCATCAGGATTTACTTGATGCCGGGTCTCAAAAGCGGTAAGATAGCCCTTATCGATAAGTTCCTTCTTGTTGTAATAGAAAGTATCACCATCATCAGTGTGCACACACTCGACAAGATCAAGTTTGTGAATACCTTCTTCTTTATCATACCACTCATGAAACCATCTCTTAAAATTCTGCTTGAGATCTATTTCAAGAGGAAAGGTAAATAATTGAATACCAGAATTAGCTATGATTGAATATTCCATTTCTCTTAACGTATTTGGGTTATTGATTTGTCACGCTATCGCGTCTATTTCCAATATATCTTTGTTCCTGTTCATAATCTTGAAATGAAGGGGTAATAAGTACCATCATTCCAGGTTTTACGATACTGACAAGTTCGGCAAGATCGTTATTATTCAAGCGAATACAACCCTCTGTAGCTCGTGTACCGATAGACAGAGGATCATGCGTTCCATGAATCCCTATGCCTTTGCTTCCCGGAGTATCCAAACGGATAAAGTAGGGTCCATAGGCTCCCTGTATTTCTCCTCTACCATCCCCAAAATCATGTGTTCGATCAGAAGCATCTTCAATAGTCTGCACGAAAAACATTCCTTCTGGTGTCTTCAAATCTCCTATTTTGTGCTTCTGTCCCATATTTCGACCGCAAGCAATACCATAATCCATCAGTTTTGTACCTTTAAAATCATATACACGCAATCTCATATCCTGTTTCGAGACGACGATGATACGTGCTTGCGGAATATCATCCAGTTGCTTCTGATAATAACAGTATAAGCCTGCCAAGCCGCCGATAGGTACAAGGAGTGTGATTGTGTACAACAAAAACAATCCAAAGTTCCTGGCTTTATTCGATTTAGATTTATATTGCATAATAATATTCTACCATAATATCAGAACCACCATAACTATATACATCTTCAATGTATTTTGCTGTTGTTTTCTCCTCATATACCAATGTAGGGTTTTCTGCTTCATCAAAACTGAACAGAAGGAAACGGCGATCATCTGTTTTCACATTCGTGATAATAACTGCAAAGTCTGTATATTTAGAATTGCTATCTGTTGCACGTCCAAACCATACACTGTTAGTTTTCACTCCTTTGGCTCGGGTAAACACTTGCCACTGATTATCTGAATTAGGAACAACCTTTGGTTTGATAGAATCTAATTCACACTGCGAACTGTTTCCTATAAAATTGTGTTCTTTAAAATAATTCAGCAGAGCTCTACGGCATTTGACCTTCTGGATGATTTCTCGCGATGATGCATCACCAAAAATACTGTTGAGTCGATTGAAATCTGATTTATCTACAATATAGTTTGAAGCTATGAATCCACGCTTACCTGCTGCATCCTTCACATCACTCCAATCTGAATCATGACTGTATGTTATCAATTCGCTACCGAAAGGCAGTGATCCTATCTTATTGTATTCTGCCCCCGACGACTTTGAAGAACGAAGGTTTGTCATATTTGAAATTGTGTAAAAACGAGGCGCCTCACGGTCAATTTTATCAGGAAGATAAACCTTAAAGTAGTAAAAATACCCGCCTATAACAGCACAAGACAACAATACGAATACAGGGATAAGCCAAATAAGTGGCGAACGATGTCTTTGCTCTTCTTCATATACGGGAGGAGCAAAATTCTGCTGAGAGGCTGGCATGGGTTGATTTTGAAAATTTGTGTTAGCAGACTGTGGTACAGAGCTGCCCAGATTTGCCGCACCAAATTGTTGATCAACCCCAAAATACTGAAATCTAACTTGATTTCCACAAATAGGACATGTATATTCAACCCAGTTGTTTCTTACATATTTCCGTTCATCGAATTGAAGTGTAGTGTTGCAATGTTGACATTTCGTTCTCATAACAAATATATAGTTAATCACAGAATTGTACTTTTACTCTATAGGTCCTAAAGTTCGAAAAGTATAGACAGAAAAATGGCGTGGACCATTTACTTCGTCTACGCCTCCTGAGGTATCGCCAAACACCATAAGCCACATAATACGAGTAAAAGCCCACGCCGTATTGCAGGCGTGAGCGTCTAACCATTACTCTTTGTGGCTTCTTTTAAATTTGGCGATTTTCAGGAAGCAAGAACAAAAAGCTAACGCTTCATTTTCCTATATGTCTTTATTTGTTTATGTCATATTTTACAATTTAATTGTTTAATATGCCAGAAAAATATCCACACCGCCAAACCTTTTTAAACTATTTTTTATTTTTTATTTTAATTTCACAAGAAGTTCAAAAGATTTACGAAAGTTTCGCAAGTGAAAATTCAGTCTATTAATTAACCAGCAAAAGCTAATTGTTTCAAAGATCAATCAACATAAAATTGAAAATTCTGTTGTCTTCCATTGGTATAATGGAATGTACCATTATAAAACGCAGAGGGATGCTCGTCATCAATAAATACCGTATAAATTCCGATAAACTTTCCTATCGTTTTACCCCGCAAATACGCCTCTAAGACACATTTCCCGGAATGTTTATCATAAGAAACAACACGCAATATATACTTGTCATTGTTTTCTGTATTTTTATAGCATCCAATCTGTCCTTTTACATCTATTTCTCCAGGTAACTCGGAATCACACGACCAAAGAGACATTTCTACAGGATTTGGCTTTGGTTGTGGAGCTTCTCCTTCTTTGTGCATCATCACAAGGAGACCTTTTCTACCATCTTGTCCAGGCCCGATAAGATTATCTTTATTTACGTTGAAAGCAAACTTCTGTTTACCATCTTTTCCAGAAAAAGAATAAGTATCGTCAGTGACAACTAAATCCATTTTTATCTTACCGCCCAAGTCCACATTCTTATAAACACAATTGCGAACATTGGTTTCATCAGTTTCATACGTCACCTGCATATTGCAATCGTGTCCATCTTCATCATACATCACACCTTCAAAGGTTACTTGCTCCCAGGTTTTCGCACTATCAGCATTAATGCTATCGCTTACCAACTCCGTCTTTTTCTTAAAAAATTTCCCTTTATACAAATATTTCCAACCTAAAAATCCACCTATCAGTAAAAGGACGACAGCACATATAGCAAGCAACATGCGCATATTGTGATTATCATTATCCTCATCATAATACACAGGAGGTGTATCTTGAGTTACAGTGGGAGTTACGCCTCCAACTGGAATGGAATCATTGAACAAAGGTGTTCCACACTTTCCGCAAAATTTCTCATTTGCGTCACACTTCTGACCACAATGCGGACAGAAAACGTTACCAGTTCCTGTTTGGTTTCCACCATTATTATAAAAGTTTTGCCCTGACAATTTGAAGCCACAAGAGCCGCAGAAAGCACTTCCAGGTTCAATTTTAGCATGGCAATTTGGACATTCGTCATTTGCAATACCAGGAGATGGCGTTGGCAAAACTTCATATGAAGAAGCTGTATCGGAATACTCTGTACTTACATCATTATCCCCTGTATCTGGTGCATCAAAAACAACAGTTTGATGGCAATGAGGACATTCGCATTCAACCTGAGTACTTGGGACAGAAGATACTCTGAAAACATTGCCACAATATGGGCATGTCACATCAAATTCTATTTGATCCATATTTCTTATTATTTTAATCCGTTACAAAGACCTGTCATTTATAACCATTCCACATACGCAGGAAAGCAGACAAATTCATCACAAGATATTATTATAGTCTGATATCCGTCAAGAATGGGGCAAACCATTTATGGGAATAGCAACAACTAAAAATCCACTTTATAACCTTTATTATTAAACTTCACGAGTTTTCTTTCAAATCTCAGACCATTATGAGTATATTCCATAGAAGTAGAATCTTCATCATCTACCAACTCTTGATTGTCGTCGACTTCCAAATACCCTTTTTTATGGCTTTTTCTAACAGGAACATAACCATCTTCCAAAGCCCATTCTGGCAAAAATATAGGTTCTATTGGCACAATCCATTTACCATTTTTATAGGACCAGATATAGTACTCATTCCAATTAGATGAATAGCCAGAAGAATAAAATGAAATTTCATCGCCTCCATCCCCATCTAAATCACCAGCATTTTTTGGCTTACTATCAGGGACATAAATTCCATGCGTTTGGATTTTTATAGAAGGAAGAGTTTTCTTTGAAAAACACAAATATTCTACAAAAGGACCATCGTCACTTTTCGGGTTAATTGCATACAAAGTTTCCTTGTTCCCATCTCCGTCAAAATCACCAGTAACAGAACACAATAGCTGAAAGCCTGGATGAAGTTTTAAAATATCATCCTCAGACTGTTCTTCAATTTCATCTTGATTGCCCACAGTTGCAAGCGTATCAGAAAGTGAATCTGTCATATTAGAGTTACCAGATAATTTACCATGACCTTTAAAAAAATAAAAGCCTAAAACAGCCAATAAGATAACAACAACTCCAGCTATAATGGAATATTTTACAACCTTATTCTCATCATCTTCCAAATACTCTACATCAGTATTCTTCTGCTGACCAGTTGGTGTTACACTTTTCTGATGGGTTAACGAACAACCGCAACGCACACAATAGTGACAATCGTCACTTACTATGGTTCCACAATTAGGACATTTTTTCATCTAACAATATACGTTTTAAATTTAACAATACTACGTTAAATTAAGATTTTCGAATTACATTTAAACTGGTCCTAAAGTTTAAAAAGTATAGACAGAAAAATGGCGTGGACCATTTACTTCGCCTACGCCTCCTGAGGTATCGCCAAACACCATAAGCCACATAATACGAGTAAAAGCCCACGCCGTATTGCAGACGTGAGCGTCTAACCATTACTCTTTGTGGCTTCTTTTAAATTTGGCGATTTTCAGGAAGCAAGAACAAAAAGCTAACGCTTCAATTTCCTATATGTCTTTATTTGTTTATGTCATAATTCTACATTTTATAGTTTAACATACTGCAAATATATAGAAATTTATCCACACTGCCAAACTTTTCGGGAACTATTTTCATTAATTTCTCAAAAAAGCTGTTCGACAGCATATATGGCGTGGGCGACAAGGGCTTTTACTCTCATCGGGTGCAAAGGTACAAAATAAAATGAGAAATGAAAGAAAAGTCTTCGACCATTTCTTCCATTTCCCAAAATTCTTCATTTTTTCAACTTTCCATAAAAGCGAAAGAATGCCTCACCTGTTCGAAATTGTTCAAAACTTGTATACCGAATCAGCTCAAGATGTCTTATTCCGGTAGAGATTGCAGCTGTATAAGTACCAAGGCTTTCTCCGTCACGAATAACCTCGCTGGCGTAAAAACTTCTATGAAGTTCAAAAGCCAATATACATAATCTATCTCCTTCTACAAGTTTATCGTTCTCTCTTTTTACTACCTCGTACCAGTTATCGCCAACATACCGAAAAGTAACCATACGGTCTGGTTTATAACTAATCCTCACTTCATCACCAGCATCCAAATCTGCAGAGCGCAATATATGTTTCGGTCGGTCAAAACAAGAATTCCAGTTATCCGCCTCATCGAGAACCTGCTCCCAATGAGGAAATCCCAAATACTGGGCAATTACCTCTAGCGTACTCGCATGTGGAGCACGCTCGTCTTTAGCAAATCCCAACAAACGCTTAAGAGTGGTAGCGCCTAAATGCACGCCTATCTTACTCTCTATGTCAAGAGAGAGAAATTCACAATCAGACGGCAAGCACAAATCGTTTCCCGACTTGCGCTGGAGCATTTCTACGATAACTATAGGTAATCTCATATTATTTATCTTTATTATCTAGTTTCTTTGTATTGCTTCGTGCCATAGAAGGGTCTGCGACATATTTTTGCTGCGGATGCCTAATCATCTCAGGAATCCAATAGAACAGACGTTTCGTCTCAAGAAGATTTTTTATATTGAAGTTCTTGAATGACTTCGGATTTCTTCCCAACAATAAAGTTAACTCCTCAATATTATAAGGACGCATAGAGCAAAGAGCAATTATAATTTGGTTCAAATCCTCTTTTAAGATTCTCTTACCTACTTTTTCTATCTTTTTCTTTAATCCATCAGGCAACTCCTCCAACAACGTATCCCGATTAAGAGCTGGAGTTGGTTCATCAAAGGTACCAAGCTTACCTTGGTACCTTTCGTTCTCACCTTGGTACATTTCCCCAAATGTACCATGCTTACCATGGTACATTTGACGAAATGTACCATGCTTACCATGGTACATTTCTCCTTGAGGTCGTAACCTTTCTCCTAAGGATACCACCTTGGAGGTTCTTATATAATAAGTGTTACGACCTTGCCCTTTCTTTTCTATGAATCCAAGATCGCAAAGCTTATGAATCTCCAAGCGTGCACGGGCATGAGTAATCGAAGAATCCAGCTGGCGATAAGTAGCATTATCTATCGCACCCACTTCTCTCACGAAGACTAAAGCCAACTTCTGTTCATTCACCAAGCCAAACTCGGCATATTGAGCCAACCACTCCATATTCTCCTTGCTGAGGAAATGATGGAGCAGAAGTCTTGCCGTAAACTTATTCGCTTCATGGTTCGACTCAAAAGTCGGCGGCATCAAGCCAGCCTCCTTCATCAATCTGCGCATCGCACCAATACCAGTACCCTTAGTCTCAGCAAGATTCGTATCATGGAAAATCTCGCTGATTCTTGGATTGCGAAGCATAGAGCCTGGCTCTCCCCAATCATCCTGAGGTTTCAAGGAATAACCTGGATTGTGAATCTCGATACGATTGGAATAGCGGATAATCTGAATCGGCTGGTTCACACGGTTCGAACGATGAATATACGAATTGACAATCGCCTCACGTAATACCTTATTGGGAAGAATCGCCGGTGTAGATGCCTGCATGGAGTCCTTCTTCAGTTCAAAGCCCTTTGGCAGGTCATCCATCACAGCACTACATGCCTTGTTCACCATGAGGATTAATGGTCCGCGCATATCAATGGTCTGCTCAAAACGATTATCGCCATCAGCTAACCACTGGTTACCTGATATTCTGATGTAATCAACTCTGAAAGAAGGAACCAAACGACGAAGCGACATCTGTTTGCCAAAGACTAAAAGACCTGTATAAGTCAAATCATATCCACCTTGCTTATTCTTCTTAATAGCTCCTAATGCCCTCAGCAAATCGACATCATCCAGAGTCAGCTCTTCGGCATCAGGATTCACTTCCTTGCGAAGTTTACGATAGAAGTTGAGTGCATTCTCATCTATATCATCAAGATCTGCATCATCTACAATACAACTATCATAGGTATCAGCAGATTGATAGAAAAGATACATATCCTCTTCTGAGCATTTTTCATCAGAAGGACCAATACGACGAAACGCCCCCTCAGGCAAACCACGCTTGGCAAAATACGCTGGTTTCTGACTCTCAGGTAACTCTTCGATTTTGACAACAATAACTGTCTTACCCAAATATTCCTCCACATTAATAATCGGGCGAATACGGACATTGAACATAGAGTTACACATAGCGACAAAATCAGATTGAACTTTGTCAGTGTTCTCGATATTCTCAGGCTCATAGACAGGCTTGCCGTCTTCTGTCATCCCTGTACGCTTGGCACCAAGGAGAAGATAGCCACCACGCAGCCCAGGCTCATTGGCAAAAGCACAAACGGTTTCCAGCATGCTCTTACCAACAGCCGATGCAGACTTGGCCTCTATTCGCCTGTTCTCATCCCAACTATTCAGTTCATCAAATAATTCCTTCGCTATCTTCATTACCTTATATGTTTTTTATGTTGCAATACCAGCTTAATTTATAAGCCAGCTTGCTATTATTGGCGGTAAAGTTAGGTATTTTTTTGCATTTTTGCAAGAAAAAAGAAATATTTCTTCGATTTATAGAAAAATTATCTTTTAATCATAGGGATTTTCCCTTCTACTTTAGGGAATCCTTCTCTTTTTATTTCAAAAGAAAGCTGTACTTTTGCAACCATAAAACAATATAATAACTTATAAAAACAGTTTAGCTTATGAAAAGAAATGAAGTAATGGCACTCATCGTTACAACCATATTGATGTTTGCCGTATGCCTCTCGGCTTCGGCTAAAGGGAAAAAAGACAGAGCCAATCAGCCATGCATCGAAATGAACTACGGCTATCGCCTCGATGATGCCTCTTTCAACATATTATATAATAAGGTAAAGAAAGCAAGCTTCGACGACAACAAGTTCGACCTGATAGAAGTGGCAAGCCTCGGCTGCTATTATTCCTGCGCCCAGGTGGTCCGCATCATGAAGATATTCCCTTTCGACGACGAACAGCTGAAAGCGCTCAAAATGATGGCGCCACATATCGTGGATCTTCAGAATACAGGCCTCATCTATAAAGTATTCAGCTTTGACAGCGAAAAGGATAAGGCTGAGGAAATCATCAGAAATAGCAGATAAATAAGGTGATTGATGCGGATTGCAAATCATAAGTGGTTAATAGATTTTTAATATCTATAATCACCTAATAATCAGTTATTTATTTGCGTGTTTCAATTATTTTTTGTACCTTTGTAGGTAGATAGAAACAATAGAAAATAGCAAATATGAGCAAAATAAAGGTACATGCATGGGATATTCTTAGAATGATTCCAGATGAAGAAATCGCA
>JABLTK010105216.1_pt1 | contig 25332 bp, 43 predicted proteins | sample 7160131 | NCBI WGS metagenome assembly JABLTK01 (sample SAMN14651221, study PRJNA627086) | human gut metagenome | isolation source: feces | host: Homo sapiens
GCCAAATTATCGGTTGATTCATAGTGCCGTTTTTTATGAAACTCCCATAAGTGTTTTTAAACAAATCAGAGTATTCTTAATGTACATAAGTGACGTTAACATTCTCATTCTCGACGGTACTGTCGAAATAACCCTGATTCATATCGTTGATCATTTGGGAGGACAAATCAACATAACTATTATCTGCATGTTGGGCCTCTTCACGAGTTGCTGTTGGTTGCACAGTACTTGGAATTGTAGAGTCGACAATGACAATATGTGCTTTAGGATCGATCGGAACAGAAGGTTTTTTAGACTTCTCTTTTTTAGACTTTTTAGATGGTTTTGTAGGCTTGGTAGGGAGATTGTGAGGATTTTCTTCTTGTTCTTCAACCAGCTTGTTTTCCGATTCTTCAACAGGTCTTTCAACTTCCTCAACCTGGTTAACCTCTTCAACGGGTCCTTCCGTTGTCCTAAGATCATCTCGTTGCTCTTCCTCTGGAAACTGTCGTTCCGAGTTGTCTCTGGTTACTCTCACAACTTCTTCAGCACCTTGTACACTTACTCCAATATTTTCACACACTTGAGCTTCCTGGACCACAACCGCATGCTGCTCACCCCAGGCAGAGTCCATCGCAGCTTCTTCGTCATCGAGAACATCTCGATGAATCAGTACAACTCCTTCCGAAGCAGGAACATTAGGATGAATACCTAAATCCAGTTCCTCTTCTTGCACGGGAGCATCACCTTGGATATCAGTCACTAATACAGGCATTGCATCCGCAGCCAAAGGCAACAATCCCAAAGGTTTGGAAATTTGCGTTCTCTGTTTGTCAGCTTCGAGAATCTGATCCATGCTAATCATGTATTTGTCTCCATTAATTCGTTTGATTAGATCTTCCACACTCAGAATCTCTTCTTGATTTGCTACTAACTGGACATGGGTTCCTTCATTAGAAACCTCGAAATCTCGTTTCAAGGAAGAATAGGACAAACTACCTATATATCAAGAACAGGAAACAAGAAAACCAAAGAGAACGAATAACGGTGACATGATAGTACTAACCCATGATAGAATAACACAGACTAAATAACACGCAGCAAATCCACTTGTGTAATGACGAAAAGCTGTTGCAACCCAACAACTACCGAGAATATCCCAAACAATTCCCCCAAGGAGAATGAGATAATAGAAATAAGCAACAGGATGAGTCAGAAGAATGTGGACGATAAACCTAGAATAACAAGAAATCACTAAAACTACATAGTTTCTTCCTTTCTCGAGTACTTTCCCTTCGACTTCACAACCGTCCAACATAATCCCATCACTGTGAGAAATTGAATGCAATTCAAAATACCTCGGACCTTATTAATGAAAAGATCGCAAATTCTCTACCAGCAACCATGCAGCAGCAGGAAAGGGAGCACTCTTCACCAAATTCATGCTACCAAAAACGATAAACACAGGACCTGCTCCCATATCTAGAATCAGTGTTGCTAGAAAGGCAGTTAAGAGAAGCCTATCCATTGGGATCTCCAATCGATTCTAACCCTTTCTTCATCGTCTCGAGGCAAATAGTTAACCAAGAAAGTTCCGATCAAATCGCAAGAACGGTTTTATGACAGTTTTCGCATCTTCGTTTGGATCCATTTCACTAATTTGAAATGGGGCTTTCTTTCCTTGATATTCTTGGATATATATGTATTGCTTTGGTCTTAATCAAAGTATGGTATTTATTGTCGTTATCATCTCCAGTTGTTGTGCCTGCTTGTACGGGTATGTAATCCAAGCCAACAGAACAGTTTAGATTGTTGTAGAGCATCATGTATAGACACCCGCTCATCTGCTCCTTGTGAATCGCTTCAATACTGTTATTGGATGAACAAAGACCGGATGTGGTTATATTACAATCACTGGGAATGCAAGAGTGCTCCAAAAGTAGGATTTGAGTTCTCATTTCAGTAAAGGCGATTATGCTTTTATGTCATGGTATCTGTGAACATTCTGGACGCTATGGGGGCCTAGCGAGGAATTATACTTCCAAAGGAATTGAGATATATGCTCTTGATCATCGAGGTCATGGCCGTAGTGATGGATATCGTAACTACATTAACTCCATGTCAGATGTGATCCAGGATAGTTGTGATTTCTTGGAGTACATTCATAACCTACACCCATCTCTTCCAATCATTGTTATGGTAGATTCGTTATCGTTATTTTGATTTTAGGGTCATTCCATGGGTGGAATGATAGCCATCAGTGTCACCTATCGAATGAAGCACCTTGTAAAGGCTGGGGTGTATTCTGCTCCTGCTCTTATGATTCAGCCTGCATTAGAACGTCTTTATGGCTTGGTGAACTGCATTCAGGCACTTTTCCCAAAGTTGCCAGTCTCTCGGTTGGGTGGAGCTGAATTATGTCACAATCCCGTGATTATTGAAGATTATGAGAATGATATTCTGAATACACCTGGTAAGAAGAAGCCAGTGCCTGCTCGAACTGCGATCCAATTATATAAGGGAATTCAGGCAGCCAATGAATACGCAACAGACTTCACCACTCCATTCTTACTGATGCAGGGTGCCGAAGATTCCGTGTGTCTTCCTCAAGGCGCCAAGTAGATATATGTAGTAGTTATTATAAAATAGGGGATTTGTAAAGAATGCGTTATCGAAGGATAAAGAACTGAAGATGTGGGATGGATTGTATCATGAAATTATGAATGAAGTGAATGGAGAAGAAGTAATGAACTATGGAGTTAATTGGATTCTGGCACATCTGGATTAACATGAAGTTGTTTGTTAATAGGATAATAGGTGAGAATTTAGTATGACAAAATTTGGTTGTTTTATGGAATGACGTAATTGTCATATCCAGTTCAAGCTCAGGATTTCAAGGATATGCCATTGCATTTATATTCCAAATCCGTAGTGGATATTGTATTTGGAGAGGGACCACTTGGTTTTGTGATTGGGAAGAATGAGGAAAACTTTTCTCTATTAAAGAATTTTGATACAAAGGAAGATGGGACGCGTCCTCCTCTTGAAGTAGAAATGGATTAAAGTAATAATCGGAAGGGTTGCGGGGCAGTTCATAAAGGGGACTACATCATTGCAGTAAATGGAGAATCTGTTGTCTTTATGGGTCCAAAAGAAGTAAAAAGCAGACTGAAAAAGTCGAGTCGTCCCATGACGGTTCGTTTTGCTCGTCCATGTAGCAAGTCTCACTACAAGACGATAGTATCTCCAGAAGGCGAGAAAAAGACTCAAATGTGGTCCACTCAAGATGTAGGAATCATATAACATTGTTACTGAAAGATATACCTTCCCGTCCGTTCATACAACATTGCAGGAATGAACAGTTACTTTATCACTCTCCGTGAGTCCGATTCTATGGAACAGAAGGCTCTAACCCCGATCTATCGAAACGGTCCTCTATTTGAGTGCGACATTCGAGAAGCAGCATATAACGGGCTGAGTAATCAAAAAGATCGGTCCAATATTTGGAAGATGCTTCTTCATTCCTATCCCTATCAACCATCGAAATGGGAAGACAAACGTAAGGAGAATTTAGAAACATACATGACATTTGTGAATGAATTCATCGTATCCAAGAATGCCTTGTATGGCAAAGAAAAGTGTTTACTGGTTCCAAACCCTCTTGACAGCAGTTGGAAACGCTCAGCTGATTACAATCCAGAGGATGATGATGGTATTAGTAATGAGAGTAAGTGGTCACGGGAATTCGGTGATTCTGAAATGCGTGAGATTATCTGGAAAGATACTCTGCGTACTTACAGTGATATTGCATTCTTCAATTCCTATAACAAGGAAGTGATTGCAAGAATGCTGTTTGTGTTTGGTAAACTCAATCGAGGCGTCCAATATGTTCAAGGAATGAATGAACTAGTAGCTCCTTTGTTATATGTGTTTGCAGAAAGTGAGATGGAGAATGTAAGATAGGATGATCATTCTGACGTCCAGATGGAAATGGAAGTATCACGTGAAGTTGAAGCAGATACCTTCTTTGCTTTCAATAACCTGATGTCGGAGACCAAAGATCTTTTTATTCAACAGATGGATTCCAGTACTTCCGGTCTGTTTCTCTCTCTTCTTTTAACTCACTTCTAGACGAGGCGTTCTCGAAGAACTTCATTCGTATCTTGAGAGACATGTCCCTAGAGCAGCTGCTCAGTTGGTATAACATGATCTCATCCATCATGCATAGAATGCTCTTCAAGTGGATCCTCAGTTTTATGCAGTACGATGGCTAACAACACTATTTGCCAGAGAGTTCCCGCTCACAGACACCTTCCGTGTATGGGACTCATTATTAGCTGATCCTGCTCGTTTTATGCTCATGTACTGTATTGGGGCTGCGATGATCGAACACATCGAGGAATCACTACTCCAAGCCGACTTTGCTGGAATCATGAACCTGTTGCAACAATACCAACCTCCAGAAGTGAGTGAACTATTGAAGACTGCAGATACGATACGACAAAGTGCCCTTTGTCCTCCAGAAGAGAAGAAGGGACGTGATCTGAAACAGATGGGTGCAGATTTGGCAGGAGGGATGGGAGATCAGGTCAGAAAGGGTTGGAATATGATGAAGACAAAAGGTCTACCGTTCTTGTCAAAGATTGGTAGGAGATGGATGAAGGAATGTGATGTAGCTCAAGATACGAAAATGAAGGTAGCGAGTATGAGTAAGGAGGTGAGTGATACAGTAAATCAGAAATTGAAGGAACGGAAGGACAATGATGAAACTGCTGATGAAAAGAAGAAAAAGAAGAAAAAGCATTCCCATGAAAAGAAATCGTTAAAGAAGAGTGAAACGAACGAATCAGAGGAATCAGAGACAGAAGAAAAGCCCAAATCAAAGGAAACGGAGGAGGAAACGGAAGAAGATGAAGAGGTTGCCTATTTGTAGAATTGTTTGTTAATTGTCTGCAAAACACTTTTCTTTTCTTTTGAGTTTTTCCTATGGGAGTATGATTGGAATTGCTTCTAAATAGCTAGAGCGATGTAATTTGCGCTTTCGGACCTCCAGATTCGAGTAACGTTGAATGGAGTGAAGCAACTTCTACTCCATGTACGAATCCTGAAGATATCACTACACCTATGGACAATCCTGTGGATATTGGTCCTGTTATCTCCATTGATTCTTATGAAGATTTGAAGAAGAAACGGAATGCGAAAATAATACAAAAGGAACGAGCCATTACCGAAGGAGAAAAGATGAGGAAGCAAGCTGATGAGCTAGACAATCAAACCAAGCAAGCCAAAGTTTGTTTTTTCGTAGTTCTCAAATGTAGGAAGGAACGAACCCAGCAGAAAACAATCAATCGTTAGAGTCAGTTCAATCGAGTTCAACACCAGTAGGAACCGGTTTAGGTTCAAATCCCCCTTCAAGTACTGCGGAAACTTCTATTCCTGGAATGAACCAACTACCATCACAGCCTGTTGATTCTCGTCTTCAAGGAACTTCAACAACACCATCTATATCTCCTCCGAATACAATGCCTCCTCCACCTCAGCAGAATCCTCAACAGCCAACTATGACCAATCAACAACAACATGTAGTGTTTTTCTTCTTTCATGTCGTCTAGATGCAAATCAAGTGTCCACAGTGCAGTACTCTCCTTGCAATACCTCCAGGTATCGTTGATTTCAACTGTCCAAAATGCATGACAGTAATTCATGAATCTTGTAATGATTTCTAGAGACTGAAATTATCTCTACCAGAGTATTATTACAAGTGCATGCATTGTAATACGTTGTATAAATGTAATCGTTGTATGTTAGTCCTGATCTTGTCAAACTGTAGTGTGTGAACTCAAGTGCGGAACGTGCAATAATATCCTTCAGCAAGTTCCTAAGCCTTCTCTTGTTTGTTAACAGGAACATAAAAACAAATCATCAACCATTTCTTTATCTTCAGGCGGCGTTGTTCCTGTTGGATTACTACGCACCAGATCAATCAGCTTGTCAACATCATTTCGACGACTTAACACTGTTTCCCATTGCTGTTCTGTAAGAGATATTCCTCGTTTTGTTGGTACTAAGTTTCCACTAGCAGTCATGGAACCATAACAAAAGATACTCCTTGTTTGGATCCCAGAAGGATCTTAAATCAACAAGAATCACGTCCTGCCACTAGTTATCAAAACACGCGGCAATCCACTCACTTTCCTTATCGATATCTTCTTTGTTGGAGAAATGGATATCTGCCATCCATACTTCTCATCGTATATTGGTTTCGTTGGAAACCTATAGATCATGTCCAGTCGCGATTTTCACGGTCCTGACACGATCGATCGTGCAAAAATGGATCTGAGTCCAATTGCATACGATTGTCGAAGAAGAAGACTCATTATTGTGATAAAGAACAAACAAAGAACATGAGATAGTCGTATATATCCTAGTACAATTCAAGAAAAACAAAGGAGAAAGGCCCATCTCTGTTAAAACAGCAAATGATTCAAAACCAAGGATCATGACCCATTGGTCTGAGGAGATTCGTTGACTGGTTGTTGACAAAAGCGAAGGAAATTATTCATTCGAGTGAGATACTCCTCTGTGTGATTCTGGATAATGTTTCCATGATTCGAATCTAGAACCCACCACGGTTCAAATGGTGATTGAGATATATTATATAAACGACTTCCAAGGGTAAAAGGAACTGTCTCATCTCTCATACCATGAATATGGAAAATTGGACACTGCAGTGAATAGAACTAACAGTACTTACTTCAATATCCTGGATTTGGGTGGCATTGTCATATGGGTCACAACAACGAATCAAACAACCACAAGGGAATGAACGGCCTATTTCTAACGAAATTTACATTTAACTACCTGAATACAAGGCAGCATGAAGAATCACCCCTGCTAAAGGAACGGATGCCATTTCTCCCTTACTTAACTTTAGTTCATATTCTCGATACAATTCGCCTGCAACATAACAGGTTGGAACACTTCCAACTATTTATTACTGTCTCCAATCAGTACCTACTAGATTCTCCTAGAAGGAAGATATCCTTTCCATCGAAGAGAGTACGTGCATACTCATACACAACACGAAGATCCCGGGAAAGGTTTTTGCCGTGTGCCTCTCCGTCACTACATCCATATCCTTCATAATCGTAAAAGATGTAGTCAGTATCAAGAGCTTTACCAAGGGCCTCTATACTATCGATGCAACAACCTATATCAGTAGCATTTCCATGACTGTAAATAATGACACGTCTAGACTGAATATATCGAACCATTCCTACCTAGAACTTGGTGATTTATAATGCATTAAGCATATTTTGATCGATCCTAATACTGGTAAGAGTTTGACAGTGATTGAAGGAGGAAGATCAGTATCAGGAAGGAAAGCTCCATATTTGGCTGTGAGTGTTTCATTTTTGTACTGAAGACTATCTATAGTTAGAATTGATAAAAAGAACGACAATAGGATCCAGGTGGATATAGCGACAAATCATCAACTACCGCTTGTAGGTTGCATCCTCGATAGATAATTAGCTCACAAATAGACATTGCCATCCCCATGTTGCCAGATTTGTAACAAACAAAGCTAAGCCATCTTCAGGACTTGTTCAATCATAGAGTCCACACCGTCGCGAACAATATGAATTGGGCTAGTATACATATATGCTGGAGTAGTCACAATCTTCGTTTCATCGATACACACTTCCTTTGGCTAGATATCATCGACAATATCTGACTTTACTTTACAAGGGACATGAGTTGATCCCATTGTTTTCGCAGCTCCACAAGCATCAGCAAAAGGACTCTCCGGTCCAACTTCTTCCTTCCCGAGAGTCAGTCGAACACCTGGAAACATACGAGCAAGAAGGACAGGAGCAATACAGCACGCTCCGATGGGTTTATTTGCATTGTGGAAAGAAACGAGAATATCTCCAACACTCTTTAGAACTTCCATCTTGGGTCCTTTGGCTCCAAAATCAGAAAGATTCTTAGCAACGCCAAAACCGCCTGGAAGAACGAGAGCCTGTGGATGAGGAAAGAAACCAGTAAATACATCAAAGTTCTCTTGCTTCAGTTCAATGAGGTCCTTAACGTCGGAACGAGCAATGCTACTCATAAAACCATCTACAAACTCGAACCGCGCAGATTCAATCAAAACATTACGCTTTTCATCCATAGGATCTCCCTATCATTATCATAATCAATGAAGAAAAGATACAGTAAGATGATTAATCACATGCATCTGATCAATATTCGGAGCAAAACATTGATATTTTGCATTTCTTCGACTCAGACTTTCGAGAATAAAGACGGATTCTTGGATTTCGCTACCATCATAAACACCACAACCAGAAAGACTATCCAATTACTTAAATCTTATATAGGTACATAACAGCAACCTTTTTAGTTGCAGAAGTAGAGAAAAGTCGATATACAGAACGAGAGAGCATGATTACTGATCCAAGATAATCGATTATTGTTTGTTTGTTCCATAAATAGATGGTTATTTTGATGCATTCTATACGGAATCGCAATTCGGAATCGTAAAAACCGAATTGTTAAAGGCTCAAATCTCTCCATGGCAACACTTCCAACTGGAGAGAATGGAAAGGGGTTCTCCTTCTCGCTGTCATTTGCTCCTCAACCGAAAAAAGAAAAACTAGTGAGGGATTCTCAATGTGTCTTACGAATAGAATGTGAATGTATTTGGAATACATGAAGACGATGGAAAGGAAAAGAAGATCTTTTTCACAGAAATGAAGGATAATCAAGTATTATCGATGAATAGTTACTGAATTGCAGATTGTAGGAGCTGAAAAAAAGGAGTTGGTTATTCCGTTGAAGAAACCATCATGGATTGAGAAAGCTAAAGAACGAATTGCTGAGGAACGAGCTGCTAAAGAGAAGAATTCAAAAGAAGAGAAGGAATTACAGAACAAGGAGACTACTCCAATAACACCCGTTGATGAAGCACGAATGTCGTTACTAAAAGGACTGATGGAAGATGTGGAGACACGTTAGTGCATGGGTTGTGGAATGATGTGTAGAAAAGGAACAGAACTTGGTGATTCCTTTAAATCCAGATCAAAAACAAGAGAAATCGAAACATATTCCAATGATCATGCAAAATCGAATGCCTGGTTATGAGACTATGGACAAAGAAGAGTATTTCCAAAAGGAACTTGAAGTGCTTCCTGAGGCATGTGATGTTCGTGTTTGCCATTGCAAGAGGATTTTTAGCATTAGGGTGATTCATATCAGCGAATACGAATCGAAGACTTTGGGAAAGCCATTTTGCGAGGAATGGGATGGGACGGAAAGGAGAACGTGGATTCTTCAGTTTACGTAGAGCTGTTGGAGAATGATTATACTAGGAAATCAAACCAAGACCGGATCGACTTGGATTAGGAGCTATGCCTCTAGTAATGGACAAACAGAGAAGGAAAAGTGCTGTTAAGAGAAGTAAAGCAGATCAAGAAGCTTCCAAAGCCTATACAGGTGTAAAGAAGGAGAAAGAGGATATGTATGCATTCCGTAGAGGAGTGCAGGTGGGTGTTGTGATGGGTGATGATACTGGTATATTTGTAAAAGAGAATGTAAGTGTAGGGAAACAAGGAATGATTCTTGAATCTGTTCCTACTACAGTACAGAATGTGAAAGTGTTACTAGATGGTGAAAAGTCTATGAAAGTATTCACGAAAGCTCAATTACTTCTGTTGAGCGATTTGGTGAAGATTCAGTCATTTAATGATATCTATGGAAGAAAGGAATCAACTCAACGATCAAGAAGTCGTGAGCCCTCATATCATCAAGAATCGAGTCACTCAATTCCCTCCAAACACAGATCTTCAAGTAATCATGAACCTTCGACTAGTCATCACAGGACATCTAGTGGTCATAGTAGACATTCTCATCATCATTCTCATAGTCATCGTTAACCCTGTTTCTAACAAACACTTCATTCCAATTCTTCATCACTCTCTTCTGATTGAGTCACAGTTATTCGAGCTATCATCTGAGACTTGTACCAGAACGCAGCACTTCTCACAGTATCTTCTAACAAGCTTGTTGCCTTCTGATTCAATGTTAATGGTTCTCTGGGCCAATCCTTGATACTAATGGTATTGTGATTGTTATAGTAAATGGATCCAAAGTTATACGAACACCACTGGTCATAGTTCACATACACAGATGAGAAAGCAGTATTTATAAGACAACTGCAAGGGCAACTGCTATTCCCGATCCTGTTTGTCATTGCACATCGACTTAACTGATGATTCTGCGTACTACAGTACTATCCATAAACACTTGTCTCTTCACCTACCATACGACCACATAACAAACACATCATTGGAGATCTGCATGGTTTGTGACAGACAGAACACTTGTAACACTGCTTACACTTAGCATCGTCACTCGTAGGGTGCTAATTCTAAATGATGTCCAATATACTTACGAAACGATGACAGAGGGAGTTCAACACACGTACATCCTTCGGCATATTGATGAAGAGAGAACGTGAAGTGAGTTGGGTCGGTATGACCAAGAGAGATTGAGATGCTGGCGTAACTCCCAACAACTCGAGTCTAGAAATGAACAAAGAAACGAATCCCAACAAGGCTACATGCTCACGTACGAAGAACAAAGACTGATCATACAAGGATCTGGCTTCAGGAGTCAGTTCTGTTACAGACATACACTCAGTGACTGAGGGTAACTCCAAATACTCTAAGCACTCCTGAACAGTATTTGGCATAATGAATTGAGCTGTTTCATTTGATCGATAGGAGAGTACGTACATTAGTAACACTATGATCAAGATCTCTCTCATCACTTACCACACTTTCTCAAATACGTCTCAATGACTACTTCAATCGTACTCGCAATTCCCTTCTCATACAGCAACTGACTCAAGGTGTCTCCATTACCAACTAGCAGACTGAGATAGGAATCCCAATTAAGCTCCTTCACATCCTTCCAGACCCCTTGTAGAGAAGGTGACAATGTCTGATAATCATGAATTCTCGTCTCATCTAATTTCCACTGTTGAATCACTCCCTGAATAGCAATAATAGCCTGAATAATTGCCATGAGATAATATTCTCTCACATACAACATGGCTGATCCATAATATCGATCAAGGATTGTCACATCTACTCTTCATCACTCCTATCATCATTACGTTCCACATTTATCTTCTGTGGTCTGCATTGGAAAAGACGTTTGCATAGCATTTCAAATGGTTCTTCAGTATTTAGTAAGACACTCAAATCCTTCAATTCTTCGTGACGTACGATCGTAATAATCCTCAGACAAATGTGATACAGTTCTCTCACAAGAGGAATAAGTTCACTTGTCTCAGTAGTTGGATCCAGTTTGGCCTCATTATCACACAAGGTTTCCAGAGCCATTCGGATAGAATCATACTTCGGAGATGCAGGAACGAGAGACAACATACGAGGAAGAAGTTGATGCAAGCCAGAATACAGAGGTGAGGTTGAATCTATGTCGGAGTTTGGAGCATTCATGAGTTGTGTAGTAACGTATATGAGACAATGTGTTGAGACACAAATGGCCTTATCTGACTTCGCCAATTTTAATGCTTCGAGGACTGCAGAGGGGATACCTGACATATCAGTTGGAGCATTCTCACTATCATCCTCCGATTCTTCACTCTGCTCAACAGATCTGGGTTCAGATGAATCATTGTGTTCATCCTCCTGATCCATGGGAACGTCAGCTGGATAATCATAGTCTTCTTCCATCATTTGGTTCATCACCATTGAGAGTGCTGCTGGTTCCTCTTCCATACCTTCTTGTTCTTCACCTTCCTCTTCTTCCTCTTTTCCTTGTTCTTTCTCTATGCCCCATATGATAGAAGACTCATCTCCAGCAATGTCTGTACCAAGACACAGTGGAATTCCTAACAAATACACAGCCAACAGTCCTAACTTCTCCTCTTCTGGAGCCACTTCAGTAGTGGGCTTCTCTTTATGTTCAAACACGAATAACTCCAGGAAATTGGAGTACAGCGCATGGAAGTACTTATCTGGAAGAGCTTGAATCAACGCGTCATTCATGAAGAATTGTTGGAGAGTGGTTACAGCACGAGTATCAAGAACTGCGTGACCTGTTGAATCATACCGAGACACATATGGTGTGAACTGATTATCGAGGAGATCAGGAGACACGCGACTGGAAAGCTCCATGCGAGTGATCGATGAGTAGAATGTGTAAGCATATGGAGTCTAGGAGTCATTCAAACAATTCATTCAAACATCTTCAGAATGTCTTGAACCGAACATCTGAACAGTCATTCTTAAAAACTGACTGTTCTCTCTTTCAACTTCATCAATCCATGAGTCCATCTCCTCTGAGATCCACCACGATTTGACCTTGTCTTCTTGAATCAGATCCTTCAAACATTCCTGGAATTCACTTTTATTCTGACACTGTTCTGTCCAACTGATTTGCTGAATACGCTGATCACGCCATTCTGCATTTACTAAGAGACGAGCTAATGCAGGGATAATCCCTCGTTCCAATCGACGACACACAGGACAGAATACACTGTTGCTACGACGTAGATTTGGATTTGAGGATTCCAACAGACTTTGCATACAACGATAATGAAGCATATGACCGCAAGACGTTACCGAAGGCTTCATTCCATTCTCACGATACTCAGGGGCTCGATCATAAAGGTTCTTTATAAGGGTTAGAATAGGATCATACCACGAATAATGACTAAGCTGCTCTTCGAAGGAACGTGCTTGATCATGAAGACTGCCATCCGTTGTTACTCCATAGACAGGAATAAAACTGTGGAGATATGTGAACACTAGACTATGAGAGTTTGACAAAGAGAATACAGGGATGAAAATCACAGTCTGTATGTACTAACAGACAAGGAGAATCTTCCTTCTCTCCATAAACATTCGAGTGACAGACACAACACTGAAATTGAGGTGTGATATCACGAGTCTCCTGACGAGTATTCGTCCTTAGCTTTAGTGGGTATTTCGGTTTCTCTTCTTCTTCATCTTCATCATCACCATCAAACATTCCAAGGAATGCATCCAAATTCCCTTGTAACGAGGCTACTGCTTTAGCAGCAAGTTCATTCGAAGGTTGTACTGTCTCCTTCGAAGATTTCTCTTCAGTTGATGCCAAAGCTGCATTGATCAAGGATTGATCTTCAGGATGGTTCTCTCGTACAGTATGCCGAAGTACGTCAGCTAGTAGATCCTTGAGATCAGTTGCTAATGAAGGATCATTGTATATGTATGCTAGCAACTAGAATTGAATATATTTATAAGCACTTACTCCAGCAATGTCATGAGGATACTTGAATGATACAACTCCATCCTTCACGATGTAACCATTACGAATCAGAGCCCATACACAGTCTCTTCCATCGACATGATCACAAGCATCCCAAGTAACTTGCTCATTCCATCCTTCACACTTCACAGTAAAGGCACCTCGGAGAACTGATGCATCATACTGAACAGTCAGAGGATTGGAACCTCGCAACGAGAGCTGTGCCTGTAAGAGATACAAGAGTATTTCAAGGAGTTTAGGATCACTGTATCCTTTGAGAATCTGCTGTTGAAGAAGATGATACTCCAGAGTCACTAGAGCAGGACAGGTCAGTACACGATGAGCCAAACTTCTAGAAATGAAGAATGAAATGAAATACAACGGAAGAAGAGTTTGATCATCGATAGGAGGAAGCTCATACACTTTGAGATGAAGACGATCTTTAATGTACTAAATGAAACACTCTTTTCATTCCTTACTTCAATCCGACGTGTATAGAGCATAATCTCAGCAATACCATCAAACACGTTCACATTACAATACTAAGGTTGATTCCTCTTATTGAACCTACTTCATCTCGAATTCGATACACATTCTCCATCACATCATTATCAAATCGAACTGTAGCCAATTGACACGCACATCTAGAATCAATCTCGTATCCCAAACTCACTTCAAAATATCGTCGGAATTATCCTTAGCATAACTGCATACATAACAGATTTCATCAGCCTTCATATCCTCTGGACACAGCAATACACGTTGGAGATTCTCTTTCAAAGCATTCTAATGATAAATTGATTTTGTTAGTATAACATGAAGATCATGTCTAACATAGACTCGCTCGTAACACATAGCTATCAAACAGATTACCAGATATGAACTCATGAGATGACGACCAACCACATTCTCCTTTTCACCATCTGATTGCTGATCGAGTCCATAGAGGAATGTCTGTGTCAGCTCCCACACCACATCATCCACAGGAAGGAGCAAAGCACAGATCTGAAGGGTAGCATAAGCACAATTAAGGGGTGAAGGAGCACTCATATACAATCGGTCATATACAAGGAAGAGACGCTGATAGCGTACAAATCGAACCTCACCAACAGCATGAACATAAGCATTACATGCGATGAGACGAATTGCATTAGAGAGAACAGGTTTCAAGACAGCAACCAGAGAAGGAGGAGGTTTGTTGCTTATCTTCAGACGGAGATACTCAAGGAAAAGAGAATCTCGCAGCGTTACACCACTATGATCATACGCACCTTCCAATTACCTACAAGATCGTTTGTACCAAGTAATCCATAGAATGAATGAGGAATCGACCTTCAATAAAGTCTTCATTCTTCTTCTTCAACTGCGTCTCACAATACTCCTTGTCAGTCATGACACCCAATTCCTTCACTTTCTCCACACAATTCATAAGGAATGCATACCGATCCGCATTGTCAAGGAAACGAACATTTTGATCCAGATAGTTAAAGAGATCATTGTAGAAGGACAGGACAAATGTAAGCAGATAAACAAATCTCCCAGATTTATCAGGATACTCATTCAGTTCTGTATGCCAATCAGCAAATCCGATACACTATGGTCAATCAGTAGAATAATCCCTACTTGAAGAGCTGCTGACATTTCCATCAGTTCTTTGCATGGAATGAGATTATTTGGGCCATCAAACAAGACCTTCAAATAGGAGCCAGCATCAACCGTAATAGTGTTCATGGAGGTGCATACTGATGCCATGAAATTTAGAATTTTCAGAGGTGTCTTATGAAACAAATCTCCTAAATATGAGTAAACTGATTGATTGATACGGGTAAACACCGATGTGATCCGATTCATTACCTCAGCAATCAGATGGGCTACATTACGAATGAATACTTGGAATCCGGGGTGACTGTAGAGCGAAGAGTCTGTGTGGAAGAACTGACAATGTAATGACTGGAGGAATTGGTCATATCCCAGAGACATACATGTGATATCTGGAGGTGACTGAGTCTCATCCTGTATCATATTATGAATCTCTTAGGTCATTCTCCTCCTTCATTCCTACGATGTAGAATCTGAGCTTCCATAGCTTGGAGTTCCATACGAGTTGTCTCATTATCAGGAATCACTATATCGTCTGCTTCTTCATCAATATTGGCTTCATCATCATCTGCTTCTTCATCATCCTCATTCTCTTCTTGCTCTCTCACTTCTCCATTCTGACGACGTTCTTCACGACGTCGTTCTAGATGACGCTGCCTGGCAATCTGTCGTCTCAGATTAGTCAAAGCAAGCACATGAGCAAACTCAGATGCCCGAGCCTTACGTTCTTTTATACTCTCTTCGAGATCTTTCATAGACTTAAGAAGAGGCTGAATTTGTTCATCTGCTAACAATGCATTCATAGTATCTGTGAGCATAGGAACAAGATCATGCATGTACACACCCACAAACCAATCCTTAAATGGCATATCGAAGAGAAGTGATAGAATCATATAAGTTACACTGTCCTATCTCTCATATCCATCAATGAAATGCTACTGGATTTCGGCAGATTGGTACTTGACGAATCAACACATTGCAAATTGTCACATTCTCATAGTCATCTTCCTCAATAAATTTTGGAAGCACATATTTGAATGAACAGAGAAATGCTCCCAATTCATCACGTTGGTACGATCTACGGAAACAACGTGTTATTAGATGAAGTGTTCCTTGATTGATATCAGCAAATGATTTGATGAACACGGCAACAGCATCAAACTAAATGAACATGAACCATATAATACCTACCAGATCCATTTTATGTTCATGCTCAATTGAGTCATACAGAGAGATAAGAAGAAAACTAAGAAATGTTAACAAGTCCATCCCTCGCAAGTGATCACTACAAGGAACCCACTAACCTCAATTCATACCTCTTTTCCATCAATAAATCACTGTCCTTTACGTATTTGGCAAGTTGATGCTTCTTACACCATCCAGAACGACACCAAGATTCACTATCACCACAGTCACAACAACCACCACAACTGCTGTCGTATCGTTTGAAAACATGACCCTAACCCTAATGGCTACCTAAAAGGCCCACCTCGTGATTTCCATTTTCAAAACACTCAGCGCAGAGGCAACTTGAGTCCCCTGTGGCACAATTCATACATCGGTAGATAATGGAGTTCTCTTTAAAGACATTGTGACAACGCTCATGAGGGGGCAACGATTCTTTGATCTTCCGAATGTACTCCTCGTAGTTTGTATCGTTACTAAGAACTCGCTTGCAGAACTAAGATCACAAATCGAGTCAGAAACCCTACCGACATAAAGGCTTCCACTCCATCTGCGCTGTAAATAGCCAAATCTTCAGCAGAAAAGAGAGGACCTAGTTTATCGAGAAGAAGTTGCAGACCAGACTCTCCACCTTTGACTGCATCAAGGTAGGTATGGAGAATACCTTCCAGGGTAGTATTCAGATCTTGAGCCATGGAAAAATGAAAGGCAGTAGGAGTGTGAAACTGTTTCGCTCTAGTGTTAAACAAACAGAGGGGAAATTTGGATGGACTGCTAAAGAAAAAAAGACACCATAGAGGAATGGAAGAAAATAGAACATCCATCTTCTACCACAATTGTAAAGGAATGAACTAGTGTAACCGAAGATATTCACGAAGATCCTCCTAAAAACTCATTTCATCTTCCATCGACATACAATGTCAAAAACTACTTCAATATTTAGCGAGCAACTTGGACAAGTCGCAATACGGTTTCCCTCCAACAAATCTTCCTAGATTTGAGGTCTATCCACATTCAAACAATATAGAAAGTGAAAGTATCTCCACATGGACAGGGAAACGTAAAGTACTGCTCTTCCTTGCAGAATGTTAGATCCGCAAGATGAACTTGTTCGTAGATTACAATTACCGACATAATTCTTCCCAGACTGACTGATCGCTTCTACGCAAGTGATAGGAGAGGGAAACTTGTATGAGCAATAAAACCGTAAGAATGACAAGAATACCAAAAGAAGGAAAATGATTGGGTTGACCTTCTATTTCGACCATATATCGACCAGCTCCTCACAATTACTTTAATCATTTGCATAACTGCATCCGAGAATGGAGGCTGTTATTCCTCATGAGAACACAATCACTGTTGAAGATCAAAAGCGCCGTGCATTTATGAACGAGTCTTCGGTCCATTCCTACAACCACACATCCAAAAAGGATAGAATTATCCGTGTGACGAATGGACGTATTTTTAGAAATGGAAAAGTACTAATTTGACTGGTTTCTTATTGTGTAGATTGAGCTTGGCGATTTGTGGATTCAAAATGGAAAAATCTTAGACCCTCAGAGTTACTTTTACAGCAGGATGAATTCCAAAGAAGTTTACGCTGATGAGGTATGTCTTTCGGAAGAGTGATAAGAAATAGGTCATTGATGCAAAGAGCAGAATTGTTTCACCTGGATTCATCGATATCCAGATCAATGGAGCCTTTGGTTACGACTTTTCCGATCCAACAATTACCATGGAAGGAGTTCACTATATTACTCGTAACCTTCTTCCGGTAGGATTTGAGTAGATTACTGACAATTAGTCTGGTTGTACCGCCATTTGCCCTACCATTATAACCTCTTCCTTTGAAACTTATCATCGGAACCTCCAGCTGTTTGCTTACCAAGAGGGATCTGTTGAGAATGGAGCTGCTATCCTGGGTGCTCATTGTGAAGGTCCATTCATTTCTCCCCAGCGTTCTGGAGCTCATCCTCCAGAATACGTTCGTGCTCCTAAGGATGGTGCGAAGTCGGTCGATGAATGTTATGGCGATGTGTCGAATATCCGTATCGTGACCATGGCTCCTGAACTGGACGGTGCATTAGATGCATGTAAGTATCTTGTGAGCAAGGGAATTACTGTCTCAATGGGTCATACTGCTGCTCACTTAAACCAGGCTATTGAGGGTGTGAATTCAGGAGCTACTCTGATAACTCATCTGTTCAATGCCATGACACCCTTCCATCATCGTGATCCTGGTATTATTGGTGTTCTGGGTATGCCTACAGAGCTTTCTCCTTATTACTCTATCATTGTTGATGGTATCCATTCTCATCCATATGCTGTTCGTTTTGCATGGAAAGCTGATGGTGAGAACTGTGTGTTGATCACAGATGCCATGTCAGCCGCTGGACTTCCCGAAGGCCACTACAAGCTTGGAAAGCAGAACGTGGTACTTATTGAGAATCGTGCCGTCTTAGAGGAGAACCATGATACTCTGGCCGGTTCGATTGTGACCATTGACGAGTGTGTCCGTAACTATATCAAGTTCACTAATTGCTCAAAAGAGGAGGCTTTGCGTAATGCTACTATTAACCCTGCCCGTGCTGCACATATACATCACAAGAAGGGATCGCTTGACGCAAACATGGATGCTGATTTCCTGTTCCTTGACGATGATCTTCATGTACTGGCTACATTTATTGGAGGTGATCTCGCATGGGCAAAGGAAGGATTTATTTTATAACTGCAAACTTATTTAGCACTTCTCTCGCCTTGTTTGTTATAGTATGCTTACACGATTCTTGCGAACACCTTTCTGGGGATGTTCTAAGAGTGTTGTATGCAGAACGATAACACAGCGGTCTCGTAATGTGACGATTGTGGATCGGAAGGAGATTGCACTGCAGGTGTTGGATAAAGTATAGATAGGATTATATAAATTCATGGACCTAGTTATATGCTCTTAAGGACGAGTACCATGCCATTGATACAGAAATTACAGATATTGATATAGAGAAATCTCCTATTGGTAGAGTTTCTGTTGGATGAAATGAAATATAGGGAATGGAAAGGTGATGTGTGCCTCCATTTACTGTGGACCCCAATATAATTTCGGAGGAGGGTCACGCATATGGATTGACAATTTGGATGAAGCGAGAGGGACCCTTCACTACTTCAAGGAATACTTGGAAGATCCATCGATCAAGAAAGTGTTTCACAACTACAGCTTTGATTGTCATGAATTCCAAAATGAGGGTATTGAAGTTGGAGGATTTGCTTGTGATACGATGCATATGGCAAGATTATGGGAGTCTTCGCGTATAGGAAAGGGGTCCTACTCACTTGAAAGTCTATCAGAGGAACTATATATCCGGAAACGACCTTACAAGGAGATTTTCGGTAAACCCCATATCAAACGAGATGGAACAGAAGGAAAGATCGTCGACGTCCCCGAAGTGATTGTCATAGAACGATCGCTGTCTGATGTTTAGGATTTGCAACGAAATCCAGAAACACGAAATGAATGGATAGAGTACTCTGCATTCGACGCAGAAGCAACATGGCATGTTCGAAAGGAACTTGAGTCTCTGTTGAAGGAAATGTATTGGACTGAAGAGGAAGTAAATGGAACAACGATTGATCGAACCATGTGGGACTTTTATCAACGTTATTACCGTGATTTTGGACAACTCCTTGTCAACATGGAGAATCGAGGGATTCGGGTAGATGTGACTTTGATCCATTCTCGTTAGATTGATGTTGACAATCACCTCCCTGAGGTAGAAAAGGAAGCGCAAGTAGCTCTGGAGAAAGCGCGTTCAGTCTTCCTCTCGTGGGTAAGTAAGGTAGGTGGTCCGGATTTGGCAAGGATGAATGTGAACAGTACAGCTCAAATCCAACAGCTTCTCTTTGCTCCAAGTATATAAATCCCTCTAATCTCAATCCCAGCTCCTCGAAGGAAAGGTCATGAAGGACTGCCTCGAAGCAAAGAGTTTGAAGTTGAAAATATTGAAGGAATAATCGAACCAGGGAAGAAGAAGCCTCTGAAGAATCGCAAGATCACTATTACTGGACTGGGAATTCCTCCAGTATCCTACACAGCTAAGGGTCTACCTCAATGCAATGCAGCCACTATCAAGACATTGGCTGGAAGTATTGACTCTGAAGATGAGAGTAAGAGTCGTTGGGGAACAGCCTATGAGGTTGGTGATAGAGAAATTGATTAGAAGTAGGCATTAGGAGGAGGAGAACGAGGACGTGATGCATGTATTGCGCTTAGTGCATTGAGTTAGAATATGAGATGTGATTGATGAGTAGATCAAATGAATAGCATTGAAATCATGCTGAATACATTCATTATACCTCTTCAGTCGGTTACAGATAGTGCTCATCGTGTTCATTGCTCGTTGAATCTGAATACAGAAACAGGTCGCCTTTCAGCTCGACAGCCAAATCTTCAGAATCAACCTTCTCTCGAGAAGGACATCTATTTTGTACGCAAAGCATTCATTGCAGATCCTGGAAATACTCTCCTGGTGTCAGATTACGGTCAATTAGAACTGCGCGTATTAGCTCATATGACTCGTTGCAAGAACATGCTTGAAGCTTTTAAGTTGGGAGGTGATTTCCATTCACGCACAGCCATGAGTATGTATGATTACATCAAGGAGGATGTAGAGAAGGGAACTTGCTTACTTGAATGGAATTCAGAACAAGGAGATCCTCCTGCTCCTCTTCTCAAACACAAATATGCGAGTGAACGACGCAAAGCAAAGATTTTAAATTTCTCTCTTGCGTTAGAATGAAGAAGCATTATGATAGTTAGATATGGAAAGACTGCTCATGGATTGAGTAAAGACTTTGGTGTCTCTCTGAGTGAAGCTGAAGATGTGTTAGCGAAGTGGTACAAAGACCGACCTGAAGTGCAAGAGTGGCAGCGCCAAACTATTCTGACAGCAAAACAGACAGGATATACACGCACATTGATGGGTCGTTATCGTCCCTTACCAGACATCAACAGTCGTAATAAGTGGAAGGAAGGACATATGTGTCGTGCAGCAATCAACACACCAATTCAAGGAGGAGCAGCTGATATTGTGATGATGGCTATGTTAAAGGTGGAGAATGATGAACGATTGAAACGACTTGGTTATAAGATGCTGTTGCAGATTCATGATGGTTGGAATGTAGTGAACGAATAATAAGTAGAAGTGATTCTTGAAGGCCCGAAAGAAAATGCAGAAGAAGCTAAAGCATGTCTTGTGATAAATAGGGAGTGAAATGACATCTAGATTGATGATATGAATCATCCATTTGCTCATCCACTCCTTGTGGATTTGGTTGTAGATTGTAATGCCGCGGATTCATGGTATGAGGCAAAGTGAACCTGTTGTTTATAACAAATACTTAAGCAAATTGGAATACAATGAATTGAGGACTGTATCATCCATTCTCCATTCACTCCCTCAAAGTCACTGCATAAAGCAAGAGCCACATTTGTATCTATGAATCAGTCAGTCTCTCCAGATCGACTTGGTTGGATGTAGAGGATATGTCCAATAGTCTTTCCATCGCTTTGAACTTCATTTCCTGGGGAAACGTCATTGACTTTCTGAAGTAGATGGGAGGAAGGGATATTATTGCAAGCATTTTCGACTGTCATTTGAATGAGATCCTTATGACTATGGGAAGATAGGACAACAGGAACTAAACGAGAAGGATGTGTTCTCTTGGATTGAACATACTAGGAGTGCTTACATGATGAATGTAACTAGCATACACCTCCTGACCCACATAACATCCTTTGGTAGTACTGATCCCATTTAATAGATCTAGATTGAGATGACCAGCAACTTGATTCTTCAGTCCATCATCCCTTCCTCTCAAATGACTCAATAAATTTTACGAGCTCCAAACACCATGAAGAAGCTCATATGTCTTATAAAGAGAAGTTAGTTCTAGAAGCTGCTGAAGAGGTCTTTAATGATGATTTGTAACTATCATTACTTTTCACTGAAGATACGATAAGCTGAACTACAACGAGGATCTTGAAAACAAATCGCATCTGGAATGGAACAAGAATCTGATATCATTCCATAAACACCCATATTCTTTGGAACTGAAATCTCTACCTTTCTATCAAATTTAGAAAGAGAAAGCATCTTCAGCACATCTCGTTCTTACGAAAACACACTAAACAAACTATCTAAATGACTTGTTGGAATATCCATGAGAATGGAATTGGAATTCGTGAAATGAACAACAGAGTCAGAGAACAGTTTTCCCTAATGATCATTGACATTCTAAGTCGTGACTTTCGGATTCATAAACACAGAAAAGAAAGAGGGATTCTGATTCTTCACAAAGTCATTCGAAGCGATCCCCTGCATAAATACACGCATATCAGGACCCCTAATAATTATAATTCTCTTGTTAAAACGATACGTCAAATGGAGAATCGAGCGATAAGCAAGTGGAACCAGCTTTCCAGATAACTGAGAAGTGCTAGAAGTGCTAGACAACCAAGAAAGGATACATTGACATTAATAGAAACAAACAATAACCAAACGGAATCAATTACCCTTAATCACGCTTCTTTGACTACAAATCAACTGCACTAAGCACTACTTACAGCAAGAAGGTATGGATAGAGGACCTTCTCATAAACCAGTTTTGCACCCTAAGAATGAATACTTATTCACGATAACGAACCTGGACCTGGGGAAGGAAACACAGTACGAGGCCTACTACCTTGATAACCGAGTAATACGGGATCAAAGCAGTGATAATACCAACAGACTCAATCACACTCACCATTGCATAAATAACCCAATAAGTCAACCACTGAGTATCATCATCCTTGTTGTTGGATTTGATGGCCTTAAAGGAAGCATACACAGGATAAACAAAGACAATAAGATTTCTATAAGCTCATTCCACCCAAAGAAGGAGGCTACCCGAGAATCTTACAACCCAGAGAAAACACCAGTACAAACACAAAATTCAACACAACAATGAGTGCCAGATAGCATTTACGCATATGGATCTTCTCAGAAATCATGTTCATGTAGGCTACGTTGATCATCTTTCCTTCTCACTTCTTACGCACGTCATTAAGGGCATTATCGAGTTTGTCCATGTACTCATCAAACTGCTTTTTATATTGTTCCATTGTAACGAATTGTGGTTAACGGTTAGTAAGAAACAGATCATTTCTTCAATACAAGATAGCCAAATGACTCTAAATTCACATCTGCTTCAATTATTGAGAAAGTTTGACCAATCTCAGCAAGATCATTCGTTCCCCATTTTTTATGTCGTCCTAACACAATTATAGTAGTCTGGTTGGTAAGATATTTCTGAAGATACATTAGTATGTCCTTCTTACAAGGACCATTCACAATAACGACATCAAAGTGTATCTTCCGATAATTATTCCTTACCCACAGCTTATTCTGGGACCCATAGCCATCAATTGGAATGTGAATGTAGTCTCGCAGTTGCTGGCAGGTACGTTGTCGCGCTGATTTGGCATCGCTACTATAAATTATGAGGAAGAAAAGACTTATACGGGAAAAAGAAGTAGGATTCGTTCAAAGGATTCAATTTGAATCGTTGAGGCATTCTAAGAATAATAGTCAAGTAGGATTCCATACCCAATACTGTAGTCATGGAAAGAAGCAATTCCCCATATGCAGTCTGCAAAAGCACCAGATTGGAGTTTTCCATTTCCAAAGTACAGACAAGCTAAAAATCAATCCATTTCACTAATTGTACATCGGTTTGAGAGATAATGACGATACTGTTGATAATCCACTGGATCAATGTAATCACTCTCATTGTTACGAACGGTGACAAAGGAATCATCTTTCATTTGAACTACACATCCAATACACTAATTCAAGCATACAACACTCCCAATCACTATTGCTCACACTTGTGGCTATGGATCTTCTTTTGAATTGTGATAGCCACGTAGAACCGCAAACAGAAGGATTTTCGTTCCATTTCACATTGTTAATGCTCTTTCCTCGATTTCCTTGTTCTCCCGCTTTATTGCCCCGTGAATCTGTCATATGAACAGCACAAACTACAGATTATTGAAGATTGAGGCTCAAACCAGCTTCTGTTACATCGACAATATCTGCATGAACACTCTTCGCATAACTGATAAGATAACCATCAATAGCCACACGACCGACAACAAACCCTTTCATATGAAGATAGTCATACGTTGTTCGTGTGTAGATGAAATAATCCTAGTCCTGAGAAGTACCAAATGAATTTACCACTGCATTACTCATATATGGAGCATCACTTGAACAGATGGAATGCAAGAGAGATTCATACTCTCCATTTTTTATCGGAAGTTGGGTGATATTCATCCATGGATAATTGGTTCTTCTACCAACAATTAATCGCTTTTGGCTAACATTTTTATTCTGTTGGAGGAGTTTCAACACATCCAGGAGAGTATGAGAAAGGAGAATATCGCCATTCACATAGCCATAGTATTGACAATCGAGTGTATCCAGTTTGGCCATGAATGAACGAATGTAGGGAAGACCATATTGATTGGTTTCAAACTTGGAAATGCATAAGAGCGATGAATTCCGTTGGCATATGGACAAATAGAAGGGATCATCTGTGAAAATGACAGGTAGGACACTTGAACCCAGAGATAATAAACCTTGTAACATGTGCTGTTGGATCCGTTGAGAAACAGTATCCTAGACATCAAAAGCATCCAGTAGATCCACATTTTTGGAATGAAATGTTGTACCGAGACATAGTAATTGATCAACTTTGTTACTCTGTATCTTTGTCACATTCAATTCCCTTTCAGTATTACTATTGATTGCAGGAATCATAAACCTGCACGATGGTGATTCTCTCTGTTGTCTTTTCTTCAACTATTTCTGTAACACTTACGATCGAAAAATGAGGTTCTCAATAGAATACAACTGCTTCCACTCAAATACCTATCCATTACACACTCACCTTATCCCAACCAGGAAAAAAAATCCCAACAGAAGAAAAAGGACACTATTGAGACTCATACTACAAGGAATCCACTTGCATGAATGATTCAATGCCAACAAACAACACAAATCTCCACAACATAGTAGCATGCATTTAGAACTTCATGTCATGAGGACGATCACCTCTCTGGAGGGTGAATCTCTCGTGCAGGTACTCCTTCAGCATGGGAACCTTCTCGATGCACTTCATCAACTCAGCATCCACAGCCTCCTGGTTGGC
>JABLTK010122291.1_pt1 | contig 25293 bp, 19 predicted proteins | sample 7160131 | NCBI WGS metagenome assembly JABLTK01 (sample SAMN14651221, study PRJNA627086) | human gut metagenome | isolation source: feces | host: Homo sapiens
AGCCAACCCCGCCTCGCTGCGCTCGGCAGCCCCTTCCAAGGGAAGGGGCTCGCGTGGACGCTCCCTCCTTCCTATGGAAGGAGGTGCCCCGAAGGGGCGGAGGTTGGATGGGGATGCCGCTATCCCCGACACACAGCCTTTCCCGCGTGGGGAAGGCTAAGAGGTGCGATACTTTGCGCCCCTAATCCCTAGCCCCTAATCCCTAGCCCCTAGTCCCCAGTCATTTCTTTTCTATCATCTTTCCATCGTTATTTCCGGAGGCATGCATGAAGTCATTCAATCTGACCCGGTATTCCGTGACGCACCCGATCGGCATTTTTATGATCGTGCTGTTTTTCGTGGTGCTTGGGCTGTACAGCTATTGGCGCATCGGTGTGGAGCTGTATCCGAATATCAATGTGCCCTATGTCATCGTGTCGGTGCGCTATGATGGTGCGGATGCGGAGTCGGTCGAGCAGCAGATCACGAAGCCTTTGGAGGATGCGCTGTCTTCGGTGTCGAATGTGAAGCACATCACGTCGAAGTCGCGCACGGGGCGTTCGGATGTGACGCTGGAGCTGAATTTCGATGCAGATGCGGATGCGGCGGCGATCGATGCTTCGGAGAAGGTGAACCGTATCCGCAGGAAGCTGCCGGATGATGCGGATGATCCTGTCGTAGAGAAGCGCGATATGGATGCGGCGCCGATCATCGATCTGGCGGTACTGTCGAGCCATCCGCTGGATGAGATGTATTCCATGGCGGACAATACCTTCACGAATGACTTCACGAAGGCAGACGGTGTATCGGATGTGGAGCTGCACGGGGGGCGAAGCAAGGAGATCGCGGTGAAGGTGGACCGCGACAAGCTCGCCTACTACGGCGTCACGATGAATGATATCATTTCCACGCTCAAGAAGGAGAATAAGCTGGCGCCGGCGGGCTCGTCCTACACGGATACGCGCCAGACGCAGATCCGTCTCTCGGCGCAGTATGATACGGTGGAGGATATCCGCAAGATCCATCTCACCTGCGGAAATGGCGCGGTGATCCCGATCTCCGCAGTGGGCGAGGTCGTGCGTCAGGACCAGAGGGTGTCGCGCTTTGCGCGCATCAATGGACAGGATGCCATCGGGATCTCCATCTATAAGAACAGCAATGCCAATCTCGTCTCGACGGCAGATGGTGTGATGAAGGTATTGGAGAATATGCGGGCGGAGTATCCGGACTATCAGTTCGTTGTAGTGAATGATTCGGCGGACTACGTGCGCACGGCGCTCCATAATACGCTTTCTACGCTCATCGAAGGGCTCATCACGACGGGGCTCGTGCTCTTCTTCTTCCTGCGTGGTTGGCGCTCGACGGCGTCTGTCATCATCGCGATCCCGACGTCGCTCATTTCCACGTTCTTCGTCATGTACATGGCAGGCTTTTCCTTCAATATGATGTCGCTCATGGGGATGACACTCTGTGTAGGGATCCTCGTCGATGACTCGATCGTTGTTTTGGAGAATATCCACCGCCATCTGGCCAAGGGGGAGGACGCAAAGGAGGCGGCGGTAACAGGGCGTATGGAGATCGGCATGGCCGCCATTGCGATCACGCTCTGCGATGTGGTGGTTTTCCTCCCGATCGCTTTCATGTCGAGCATGACGGGGCAGTTTTTCAAGCAGTTCGGTCTCACGATCGTTTTTGCTTCTCTCTTTTCCCTGTTCATCTCCTTCACGCTGACACCGATGCTGGCATCGAAATTTTTCAAGAACGGCGTACATGTCCCGGATACGAGGCTCTGGCGCACTGTGGAGAAGATCGAGCAGAGGATGGAGGATGCATACGGAGAGGCCATCGCCTGGAGCTTTAGGCATAAGAAGAAGCTCTTCGGCGGTGTCGCCATCGCCTTCTTCCTTTTCATGGCGATGGTGCCGCTCGGCTGGATCGGGATGGAGTACATGCCGCGCACGGATGAGAGCGGCTTCAATGTGAAGATCCAGCTCCCGACGGATGCGTCTGTCGAGCGCACGGATGCGGTCACGACTAAGCTCGAGAGCTACCTTGCCGAGGTGCCTGAGGTGAAGTCCTACATGGCGATGGTTGGCGGGGGCAGCGGGGTGAATTCCGGCCGTATCCGCGTCTCTCTTGTCGATCGGCAGGATCGCAGCCGTGATATCTGGTCTATCACAAACGAGATGCGCACATGGATCGATGACAATATCACAGACGGTGATGTCCGCATCAAGGAGGATCAGGCGTCTGTCTCCGGTACTGCCGGCGGCGGTCTGGGAAATGGCGGGGGCGCCTTCCGCCTGGAGCTGCGCGGCAATGACATGGCTGATCTCATCTCTGCTTCCGAGATGGCGCAGCAGATGCTGAAGAGCGGCGCCTACGGCGTGACGGACGTCAGCTGTACATATCAGGAGGGGCTGCCGGAGATATCCCTCATCCCTGACCGTGAGAAATTGAAACACTACGGCGTCACGGTCGGCTCTCTCTATGACACGCTGTCGTCCGCAATTAGCGGCGCAGGCGCAGGCGTCCTGCCGAATGATCCGCAAAATAACGGCAATGACACGGATATCAATGTTTATTTCAAGGGCGGGGAGTCGTACAGGATAAGTGACCTCGCGGCGATCCCCATCAAAGGGCAGGCGGGCATTGTCCGCATGTCTGATGTGGCAGAGCTCAGGGATGAGACGGGACCGATCACCATCCTGCGTACGGACAAGCAGCGCGCTATCATCATCGGCGCGAATCCCGGCGGGCAGGATCTGAATGGGCTTATCCAGCGTTTCACGAAGGATCTCAACCAGACGGGGCTTCCGAAATCGGTGAATTTCCGCTTCTCCGGACAGGCTGACAGTATGCGTGAAAGCTTCATAGAGCTGTTGTCGGCGCTTCTCATGGGGATGCTCCTCGTGTACATGATCCTTTCCGTCCTCTATGAATCGGTAAAGACCTCTTTCATCCGCATGTTCTCGCTGCCTTTCGGTCTGATCGGTTCGCTTCTCTTCCTCTTCCTTATGAATGACACCATCAATATTTATTCCATGATCGGAATCATCGTCATGGACGGCGTGGTCGCGAAGAATGGCACGCTGCTCCTTGACTATACGCTGACGCTCATGCATCAGCACGGCATGGCGGCGAAAGAGGCTGTCATAGCGGCCGGCCGTGCGCGTCTGCGCCCGATCTTCATGACGACCTTCACCATGATCGTCGGCATGCTCCCGACAGCCCTCGCGCTGACGGCCGGCTCGGAGACACGAAGCTCTATGGCTTGGGTCATCATCGGCGGCCTCATCACCTCGACACTTTTCACGCTCCTCGTCATCCCGATGATCTTCCTTTTCTTCCAGAGAGAGAAGTGACTGGTGACTAGTGACTAGTGACTAGTGACTAGGAATTAGTAGCTAGGGATGAGTGGCTAGGGATTAGGTTTGCGATACGAGAGAACCGCTAGTTTCAAATCTCCGCGGCGCTTCTATATTTTTATGCGCCGCACCACCATTTCTCATTTCTCATTTCTCATTTCTCATTTCTAATTTCTAATTTCTAATTTCTAATTTCTAATTTCTCATTCAAGTGAGGCTTTCATCCCCAATCAAGGGGCGACCCGCCCCTTGGGCTAACCCTGAACCCGCCCCCCTTTTTGTGGTACAATATGACCAGAAGAATGACACTATCATGATGAGGAGGTGTTTCTATGAGATCATGGAAGAAACGCAGTATCTCTGCGGCTCTGGCGCTCACTTGTGTGGCGGCGCCCATGGCGTATCCGATGACAGCATATGCGGCGTCGACGGCGGAGAAGATCCTGTATGGCGCGGCGGCGATGGTTTTCATTTCCAGCTACTACTCCAGAATGGACGATCACAACCAGCTGCAGCTTCTGGATCAGTGTCAGCAGGAGACGGGCGTCTATGACTCGGCGGAAGCGGATAACCGTGTACAGACCGTGTACCAGAATCTGAAGGATACGGGGCATGTGCTGCGTGATTACAAGGTCTACGTGTCGCCGAGCGAGGACATCAATGCGTTTGCCAGCTTGGGCGGTGTGCTCTGCGTGAATAAGGGGACGCTCGATCAGATGGATGATGATGAGCTGGCCTACGTCATGGCGCATGAGATCGCTCACGGCGAGAAGCGACACAGCGTGAGCGGCCTCAAGAAGCGCGTGGGGCTGGTGACGGCACTGAATATTTATCTCGGAGACGCCTCGTATGGCGAGTACCTTCTGGGAAATATCGCGGCAAACTATGTGTCGAATGCAGTCTTTACCAAAGATCAGGAAAAGCAGGCGGATGACTGGGGTTTCCAGTACCTGGTCGAGGCGGGCTATAATCCGGGAGGCGGTGCGGCGTCCATGGAAGTGCTGCGCGCGAAATACGGCGAGAGCTCGCCGTCAGGCATCAAGGCGGTCCTTGCTCCGGGCAATCACCCCAAGACCAGTGACCGCATCCATAAGAATCTCAAATGGATGAATGCGTACTCCGGAAAGCATGTCGAGGTCAAGGATGACTGGATCGTGGTGAATGGGGAGAAAGCCTTCTCACCCGCCCAGGACAATGCGTACAGCCAGAAGGAGCGTCTCTATCTCACCGCGGGCAAGCTCGTGAAGCTCTATCACGCAGGGCATGTCCCCGATGCCGTTCTCGAGGGAGATCGGATCTACTGCGGAAATACGGTCATTTACGAGCTGTCCTCCGAAGAGGATGGCAGAGCCTATACCGAGGCGCTGAATCAGGGGATCCGGAAGGATCGCGGTGAACGTGTCGTCAGTGATTTTGATATCGATCAAAGAGTGAAGAAGGACACGGGGAACTAGTGGCTAGTGGCTAGGGATTAGGGATTGGTCACCAGGGACTAGACATCAGATTCCCGTATCGTCATTTCGAGCGAAGCGAGAAATCTTCCTTGCAGACCGATAAACGAAGGATGTGTAAAAGGAGAAACACATAGCACCAAGGCGTCGTTTCCGTACAGTGCTTATGTGATCCTGACCTGAGTGCAAGAAAGATCGAGGGCTGCGCTCGGGATGACGATACGGAAAAGGGTATCCTCAAAAAGTTTGAAAGCAGGGATGAGTGGCTAGTGACTGGAATGCCAGCCTTCGGACATCGCCATTATGTATACTCCGCGGCGCTTCTGATTTTTATGCGCCGCCCCTGCTGAACCCTCTGAACCTATAGAACCCACTCCCCCTCTCTTGAATGCCATCAAGGGACGGCATGCCCCCCACGAGTAATGCTATTAAGTTAAGCGGAAAAACGTTCTTGGCTCCCCATCGGGGGAGCTGCCCGAAGGGCTGAGGGGGCTACGTAGCGGTATTGCATGAAAGTGTTGGAATATCGATAGTGTCGGACTATTCAACATAGCACGCTATACCACTAGCATGCCCCTATTGCCTTCGGCACTTCCCCCGAAGGGGGAAGCAAGACGTTACATAGCTAACGATTTCCTTAACTTAATAGCATTCCCTAGAGGGGAATGCTACGATACGAGAATATCATCTTCTAAAAAAGGCGGCGAAGCCGCCACCTCACCCCTGAACCCTGAACCCTGAACCAAATGAAAGCAAAGAAAAAGGGGCTGTGAAGAAATGCGGATTCATTTCTTCACAGCTCCTTTTTACTGTATGATCTTTAATTCTTCCAGCAAATGAATATCGATGGGGGTATATGCATCCGGGTGACTTCTGAGGTAGTGCTGCTCTTCTTCGACCGCTGGGTAGAAATTCACCAGCTCTTTCATCTCTGTCCTGACCTTCGGGCGCACCTTCCCTTCTCCTTCGAATTCATTGACAACAAGGGCATTGTCCGTCATCTGATGAGCGACGCCGCGATTCTGCAGGAAAACGAGGAAGTAGCTGATCTGCGGCACATCCTCCTTGCTCGTGTAGTAGATCCCGCTTCGGTACTGCGGACCGACATATTTTCCCTGAATGCCATCGGTGTAAGGATTGATGATGGTGAAGAATACATTAAGGAGCATACCGATGTCGATTTTCTTCGGATTGTACGTGACCTTCACGCACTCCACAGCCTCTGCGCTCCCATCGGCGACCTGCTCCTTCGTCGGAGCTTCGATACGGCTATTTGCATAGCCCGCCTGGGTATCTACGACACCGTAGATCCTCGAAAACACTTCCTGCAGCCCATGGAAGGATCCACCGGCCAGGTATAGATCTTTGGTAAACAATGTATGATTCTCCTTTTCATGCTGCGCACGTCATGGGCGCATTGAGATGTAAGATAAGGGCTACGGGTTAGCTCTGGGGACGTGCTGTTCCTTGATTGTGAACGAAATCTTTGCTCGAATGAGAAATGAAGGCGCGGGTTTCGCCGCGAGTATATATGGGATGATGCCTTGGTGCTACGTATTTCTGCATTCACACATCCATCATTGATCGGTCTGCAAGGAGGATTTCTCGCTTCGCTCGAAATGACGATACGAGAGTCAGATGTCTTCCAGGGGAAACACGGATTGAATCAGCGTTTCCCTAGTTCCTTGAGGCTCCTAATCCCTAGCTACTCATCCCTAGCCACTAGTCACAAAGTTACTTTTCCGTTTCCTCCAAATGCTTGATGGATGCGCGATCCATATCGAAGGAGTGGATAAGCTCCGTGACGGCCTGACTTGGGGAGACGACGCCCGCAAGGACAGCCGCTTTGACGGATGGCAGACGGCTCTTGATGAGCGGATCTTCAAAGAAGAGATTATGCAGATGTTCGTCGATCATGCTGTTCACCCAGTCAAGGATCTGGCGCTGTCTGCGGTTTTCAAAAATGCCGGATTTCTTTGTGACTTTTTCAAATTCACGCATGACGGCCCAGAGCTCCAAAAGACCTGTTTTCTTGATCGCGGAGCAGCGGTAAGCATGGGTTTTCCAGCCTTCGGTAGCCGGACGGATGAATTCGCACATTCTTTCATACTCGCCCTGCGCGACCTTGGCACGCTCGAGGTTATCCCCATCCGCTTTGTTGACAACGATGGCATCGGCAAGCTCCATGATGCCTTTCTTGATGCCCTGAAGGTCATCGCCGGCCCCTGTCAGTACGACGAGCATGAAGAAATCGACCATGGAGCGGACCGTGGTCTCCGACTGGCCGACACCGACGGTCTCGACAAGGATGACGTCACAGCCGGCAGCTTCGCAAAGGAGCATGGTCTCGCGGGATTTTCTCGCGACACCGCCCAAAGTGCCTTTGGATGGAGATGGTCGAATGAAGCAGTTTGGTTCACGAGACAGGTTCTGCATACGGGTCTTATCCCCGAGGATAGAGCCGCCGGTGATGGATGAGGTCGGGTCAACGGCAAGGACGGCGACTTTGTAGCCCTGATGGCAGAGCATCTGGCCGAAGGACTCGATGAAGGTCGATTTGCCGGCCCCCGGTACACCGGTAATACCGATACGGAGAGCCTTGCCCGTTTTAGGGAGAAGTCCCTGCAGTACGCGCTGCGCTTTGTCAAAGTCTTTCGGCGCATTGCTTTCGATCAGCGTGATGGCCTTGGACAGCGTCACACGATCCCCTTTGGCCACACCGTCGATGTACTGCTCGACGGTCATTTTCTTACGGAGCGGCACTTTTCGAAGCGGAGCATCCGGGTATTCCTTCGCCCCGGTGATGCTGTTTGCCGTGGTATCTATCCCACGCATGACAGAGCAGGCGAATTCAGGATTTTTCTCTTCCGGTACCCAGCTGGGTCTTAAATCATCATTGTTTTCAGGCATTTGTCATACCCTCCCTTTCCTGGCTATTTCCCCCTATAGATGGATCATGAAAAGGAGGACTGCCAAATGAAAATATGATGTGTATCAAGCGTGATTCATTGGTAGTGATAGTGACCGGGTGCGGCGACTATCCATCACCATTTCCATTCCTCTGTTTTCCGGGCTATCACTCGATTTGGATTGCAAGCCCTGCTAGGGAGCCGAGGTCGCCCTCGGCTCCGCGCAGGACAAGAAATCAGATTTCCTAAAAATGTTTCTGCCACTATCCCGGTTACGAAATGGTCATTGGTTCAGGGTTCGGGGTTCAGGTTAGGGTATCACCATTTCCAGTAAACCCCTGAACCTTGAACCCTTTGCCGATACGCATTGAATGACAGTGTCAGAAAACGGTAGGCGACCTTATTCTGCCTTAGCTTCTTCCTTAGCACGGTCTACGAGCATCTGGAGCAGCTTGATGCAGCATTTCGGAATGTTGGTGCCTGGTCCGAAGATAGCAACGGCGCCATGGTCGTACAGGAATTCGTAATCCTGTGGCGGGATAACGCCGCCGATAGCTACGAGGATATCTTCACGGCCGAGTTTCTTCAGATCATCGACGATAGCCGGGAGCAGGGTCTTATGACCTGCTGCCAGGGAAGAGAAGCCGACCATATGAACGTCGTTGTCGACGGCATCCTGTGCCGCTTCTTCCGGAGTCTGGAAGAGCGGGCCTACGTCGACGTCCCAGCCCATATCTGCGAAGGAGGTAGCAAGGACTTTCTGGCCTCTGTCGTGACCATCCTGGCCCATCTTCGCGAGGAAGATACGCGGGCGGCGGCCTTCGAGAGCTTCGAATTCGTTAGCCAGTTTCTTTGCTTCATCCAGTTCGGAGGTGTCATCGAATTCATTGGAGTATACGCCGGAAATGGTGTGGATGACTGCATTGAAGCGGCCGGATACCTTTTCAACAGCGTCAGAGATTTCGCCAAGGGATGCACGGTCATGTGCTGCCTGGACAGCAGCTTCCAGAAGGTTGCCGTTGTCACGGGATTCTGCACACTTGGTGATGGCTTCCAGATCGCGGCGGACAGCTTCCGGATCACGGATGCTTCTGAGTTTTTCCAGACGTTTGATCTGTGCGTTACGTACAGCGGTGTTATCGATGGAGAGAACGTTCAGCGGATCTTCCTTCGCCAGTCTGTACTTGTTCAGGCCGACAATGGTTTCACGGCCGGAGTCGATATCTGCCTGACGACGAGCGGCGCATTCTTCGATACGCATCTTCGGAAGGCCGGTGGAGATAGCCTTGGACATGCCGCCCAGTGCTTCGACTTCCTGAATGTGTGCCCATGCACGTTTGATGATCTCGTTGGTGAGGTATTCCACATAGTAGGAGCCGCCCCATGGATCGATGATCTTGCAGACTTTGGTTTCATCCTGGATGTAAAGCTGGGTGTTACGAGCCAGACGAGCAGAGAAGTCGGTCGGCAGAGCGATTGCTTCGTCGAGTGCGTTGGTATGCAGGGACTGGGTGTGACCGAGAGCTGCAGACATAGCTTCCATACAGGTACGGCCGATGTTGTTGAATGGATCCTGTTCGGTGAGGGACCAACCGGAGGTCTGGGAGTGGGTACGCAGAGCCATGGATTTCGGATTCTTTGCGCCGAAGCCTTTGAGGATCTTTGCCCAGAGGACACGAGCGGCACGCATCTTTGCGACTTCCATGAAGTAGTTCTTGCCCTGATCCCAGAAGAAGGACAGACGCTTTGCGAATGCATCGACCGGCAGACCTGCTTTTTCGCCGCAGCGGATGTATTCCATGCCGTCTGCCAGAGTGTAACCGATTTCCAGATCGCAGGTAGCGCCGCATTCCTGAATGTGGTAGCCGGAAATGGAAATGGAGTTGAACTTCGGCATGTACTTGGTGGTGTATTCGAAAATATCACCAATGATACGCATGGACATAGCCGGTGGGTAAATGTAAGTGTTACGTACCATGAATTCCTTCAGGATATCGTTCTGAATGGTACCTGCAAGGATCTTCTTGTCGACGCCCTGTTCGATGCCGGCGGAAATGAAGAATGCCAGGATCGGAAGAACGGCGCCGTTCATGGTCATAGATACGGACATCTGGTCCAGCGGGATGCCGTCGAAGAGGATGTTCATATCGAGCATGGAGCATACGGATACGCCAGCTTTACCTACGTCGCCGATAACGCGCGGGTTATCCGCATCGTAACCGCGGTGGGTCGGAAGGTCGAATGCGATGGACAGACCCTTCTGACCTGCTGCCAGGTTTCTCTTATAGAATGCGTTGGATTCTTCTGCCGTGGAGAAGCCTGCGTACTGACGAACGGTCCATGGACGGAAAACGTACATGGTGGAGTATGGTCCACGAAGGAATGGCGGGATACCGCTCATGAAGTCCAGGTGATTGCAGTCATCATAGACATCTTTGGTATAGAAGGGAGCGACCGGGATCTTTTCCATGGTCGGTTCATAGAGTGCATCAAAGCCTTTGCCGGTCTTGGCTTCCAGCTTTTCCTTCCACTCATCATAGGAGCAGTGTGGATGTTCCCCCAGAGACAGCTGTGTGAAATCAGGATTTGTGTTTGCCATTATTCAATCATTCCTTTCTTTTTCTGCAGCATGCGGAGAATTTCGTAGCAGTTTGCTTTGACGCTGATGAAATCATCTACGCCCGCCTTGCGGTAGGTCTCTTCCAGATCCTTTGGAGCTGCGCCTGCGAGGAAGAGGGTGCCGTCGCCCAAGACTTCTTTCAGTCTCGGAGCCAGAGCCGGTACATCTTCCGGATAGGTCGCATCCGTGGAGCAGATGACAGCGACATCATATGGCGTGCCTTTGTCATCAGCACCAGCTTTCAGTGCTTCTACGCACTTATCCCAGCGGGAGCCCGGTTTGTCTTCGTCATCCTGGAAACCATTATTGAGATGAACATTGAATTCGCCGACCTGCAGGAAGGAGGTGGAGAAGTCTGCTCTGGCTTTATGCTGCGGGATCTTGCCCATGTTTGCGAGGAAGATCTCGACATTCTTGCCAGTCTTTTCTTTATATTCTTCGGTATCAAAGCGAAGTGCTTCGAAGCGTTCCGTCCAGCGGTGTGCATCGATCTTTTCGATAGCAACGGAGCCTTCTGCATTACCAGCGACTTCATTGATCTCGCCAATGGTCGCACCGGCAGCAGCTGCTGCAGCTGCTTTGTTGACGACTTCACCTTCACCAGCTGCTTTCAGTTCTGCCAGTGCCTGGCTTCTGAAGGCAAGATCAAGGTCTGCACGGTATGCTTTGGCTGCATCGCCAAGTTCCTGCTTAATGGCTTTCGTATCTTCCGGACGAGCTTCGAGGAGCACTTCGCCCATCAGCGGATACATGTTATTGCCGACCGCACGGTCTTTTCTAAGATCCAGTGCTTTGAAGCGCTTTTCAAGGACGGCTTTGATCTCCTTCTGCGGATAGCCTTCTTTGATTGCTTTGGTCATGCCGCCCAGAGATTCGATCTTCTGGAATTCAGCCCAGATCTTTTCTGCCATCTCTTTGGTGAGTTTTTCAATCGCCCAGGAGCCGCCGGCTGCATCGATCGGGCGCAGCATGCCGAATTCTTCCTGCAGCATGATCTGCAGGTTTCTAGCGATACGGCGGGAGAATTCATCACCTTTTCTGACAGTATCATCATAAGGTGCATTTTCGTAGGTATCTACACCGCCAACGACAGCAGAGAATGCTTCGGTGGTGTTGCGGAGCATGTTCACGCCCACATCGAAAATGGTCTTTGTGAAGAATGCCGGTTTTGCATGGATCTTCATCGAACGATCTTCTTCTTCTGCACCGAAAGCCTTCATGATGTTCGACCATACCTGACGAGCTGCACGAAGCTTTGCAATTTCAATGAAGAACGTAGCGCCTACATTGAAGCCGAAGTAGAAGGACTGTGCGATATCATGGATCGAAATGCCTCTCTTCAGCATTTCACGGACATACTCTACAGCGACGCCGAAGGTATATGCGATTTCCTGTACGGCCTGTGCGCCGCCCAGAGAGAATACATCGGAAGTGATGAATACGGTCGCTACGCTCGGTGCATTCTTGCGAGCCCAGCGGATGGTCTCTGCCATCTGGTCGTATGCTTTTTCAAGGCTTTCCTTATTCTTGCCATCAGTCAGCAGCTGTGTCAACGGGCTTCCACCGATCACGCCATGAAGCGCGGACACATCTTTTCCCTGTGCTTTGACTGCGGCAGCCACCATAGCAAGCGGTGCCAGTGCAGATTCGCCGGTATACATCATGAATGGATACTTTGCAAGATCCAGACCGTCCAGAAGGTTATGCACATCTTCGAGAGTGGTCAGAGAAACGCCGGTTTCACCTGGTTTTTCAGCATCAGTCACATCGATGCCATGCAGGGTGGATGCATCAAGGCGTACATTGTATACCGTGGAACCACGATCGATTTCGTGTTTCAGGAGCTCATTATTTTCCTTCGGAAGTGCTTCATCACAGGACTGTGCAATGCCCCATGGTTCTTCTTTGTAACCATTGACTTTCTGACCGCGCATGAAGTCCCCCATACCCGGATAGTCATCGGTCGGCAGGATCGCATCCTGTGCGTCCGGACCTGTACGCAGGGTATAAATTGGGCTAAAAGTGATACCTTCATACGTCTTGGTATACATCAGCTTATCAAACGGCTTGCCCTTCAGAAGAGCGTTGCACGCATCAACCCATTCCTCGTAGGTTGGTGGTGTGAATTCATCAAATGTGACCTGTGGGAAATCGGTTTTGCCTTCCGACTGTTTCAGAATCGCTTCCAATTCCTTATCGGTAAGCTGTCTTTCCTGATTTTCCGCGGATGTTGCTTTTGTTACTTCATCCATGAAATAGTTCCTCCTTTAATAATTTATGGCCGCTCACTGACTTACCAGCGCAAATCAAGAGAACGCCCCTTTAGACAATTTCAATCAGACAGAAAGTTCACCTCCTTCAGGTTCACGTCTTGGTCCTACCATAAAAAAACGACTGACCCAGTGGGGGCAGCCGGAAAATAATGAGACCAGGACCGATCTCAATCCCCTCCCCATCTCTCGCAGGTTGACGGAAATACTGATCTTCTCACAAGCCCTGATCTTAGACAGAATCAAATCATGTCTTGGATAGATCCCTACTTCCTTCGCGGTGATTCATTGGCAGATAGTTCTCCTGGCTCGGGCTCCTCATCTCTTCACGCCTTCCCAGACTTTCGCCCAGTGACTTATCTGTGAGAGACTCCTCCTTACAGTGGCGGGACCGCTCCGGCTTAGACCGGATTCTCTTTTATGCTTTCGCATCTGCCAGCCATATGAAATTGTCTAAATGACTACAGTCTCAGTATAATTCATATTCTTCTCAGTGTCAATCAATGTTTTTCTCTGTCTCATACATTTCTTGCTAATATTGCATCTGAAATTACAAATTATGCATTGAACAGCAGCCTTGGTTTATATTATAATAGATTTGCATGTAAGGTTTATTCCATTATCATTATTTTTATTCTCATACAAGGAGCTTACCATGGCACTCGATCCGAAAACCAAAGAAACCGTCAGAGAAGAAGCCCTTCGGCTTTCTAAAGAATTTGCTGCACTTGATGGCAGACGCCCGCGTGTTCTCCTCATAGAAATGGAAAATGATCTCGAAAGTGATCGTGAAGAACGAAAACTGGCCGCCAATGCATTGGCAGACTCCGGCTGGGACGTCGACGTCAGCCCCTCGCAGCAGCCGGAGGATGCTGCCAAGGGGGCAGCAGACAATGACGTTCACTTCGTCTTCTACACCACGACAGGTGACGCCAGAGGTAAGAATGCTGTCGCCCTCTCGCGTGCTCTCGCTCTTTATGGCCGTGATGATATCCTGATCGCCGTTCATCAGGTGCCGCCCGAAGAAAAGGAGTCTCTCTTCCGCTACGGCATTCTCTGTGCCTTCTCCAAGGACTATGATTACCTCCAGGCTTCTCTCACCATGCTCCGAATCCTCATCGCAAGAGAAAAGCAGGAAATGGAAGAGGATGATGCCTACTAAGGCGTGACAGGAAGCGGCCGCAAAAGAACCGAAATCAGCCGAGAGGACGTATCCTCCTTTACCATGAATGGGATCTCACTTCCCCCCTGTCGGCGGCGCTATTTCATATCCGCTATGAAGCCCTTGGCTTTTCGGTGCTGACACTACAACCAAATACAAAAAGCAACGTGTGATCCGCTTACGGCGGAAACGCGGGATCGAAAACGGAGTGCGCGATTCTCTCTTGCGCACTCCGTTTTATGGCAACAAAAAAGCAGCGCATACGCGCTGCTTTTTCATATCGGCTATTAGCCAACGGTGAAGAGAACGTCGCCGCCCTGTACGGACTGGCCTTCGGATACCGGCATGCCGGTGATCTTGCCATCGCATGGAGCCATGATCGGGTTGCCCATTTTCATAGCTTCGAGAACGAGGACTTCGTCGCCGGAAGCAACTGCATCACCAACATGTTTGTTGATGCGGATAACTTTGCCCGGCATTGGAGCTTCAACGGATTCGCCTGCACCTGCAGGAGCTGCTGCCGGAGCTGGAGCCGGAGCCGGTGCTGGAGCCGGAGCCGGTGCTGGAGCTGCTGCTACCGGAGCCGGTGCTGGAGCTGCTGCCGGAGCTGCTGCTACCGGAGCCGGAGCTGCTGCTGCAGCGCCGCCATCTTTAACTACTACATCGTAATCCTGGCCGTTAACTGTTACAGTAAATTTTCTCATTGTCTTTCCTCCTAAATGATTGTACTTTCAACTTTCAATTAGAACTGCTGAGTGCCGGAAACGCCTGCAAGACGAGATGCAGAGGTCCAGCCACTTCTAGCTGCCGGGCGGATGGAGACGATTTCGCCGCCACCCATCGCAACGATTGCAGCAGCGATTGCTGCTACAACTGCACCATTGTCAGCTGCTTTAGGAGCTGCTGCTCTAGCTGGAGCGGCTTTCTTCGGAGCTGCTGCCGGTGCCGGTGCTGCGGACTGATTGAGAGATGAACGTACCTGCCAGATCATGATCAGCGCTACTACTGCTACAATAGCAGCAAATACCGCGATATACATAACTGTGTTGTTATCCATCTGTACCCATCCTTTCAATTAGAGTTTTTCTTGCAGCAAATATTACAGCGGAATGTTGCCGTGTTTCTTTGCTGGATGTACTTCGTGCTTGGAAGCAAGCATCTTCAGTGCATTGATGATTGTCGGACGAGTGTTTCTCGGATCGATAACTGCGTCTACATAGCCACGTTCAGCAGCTTTGTATGGAGTAGCGAATTCTTCGACGTATTCAGCTGTACGCTGTTCTTTGTTCGGGTCTTTCTTGAAGATGATGTTTGCAGCGCCTGCAGGTCCCATAACAGCGATTTCAGCGGTTGGCCAAGCGAATACCTGGTCAGCGCCCTGTTCACGGGAGCACATAGCGATGTAGGAACCACCGTAAGCTTTACGGAGGATCATGGTGATCTTCGGAACGGTTGCTTCGCAGTATGCGAACAGCATCTTAGCGCCGTGACGAATTACGCCGGCATATTCCTGCTGTTTGCCTGGCAGGAAGCCTGGTACATCGACAATGTTTACAACCGGGATGTTGAAGCAGTCGCAGAAACGGATGAAACGAGCGGATTTATCGGATGCGTTGTAGTCAAGGCAGCCTGCCATGAATGCTGGCTGGTTTGCAATGATACCAACGGTCTGTCCATCGAAACGTGCGAAGCAGGTAATGATATTCTTAGCGAATTCTTTAGCTACATCGTAGTATTCACCGTTATCTACAACGGATTTGATAACGTCATACATGTTGTATGGAGCGTTGGAGTTTTCTGGCATGATGGTATCGAGAGCCGGATCGGTTCTGGTCGGATCATCACCGGTTTCAACGATAGGAGCATCTTCCATGTTGTTGCTCGGCAGGAAGGAGAGCAGGTAACGAATCTGTTTAATGCAGTCTTCGTCGTTGTCGCAAGCGAACTGAGCTACACCGGAAGTACGGTTGTGGGTCATAGCGCCGCCGAGTGCTTCAGCGGTGATCTTTTCGCCGGTAACGGATTCAACAACTGCCGGGCCGGTCAGGAACATCTGGGATGTTTTCTTAACCATGTAAATGAAGTCGGTCAGAGCTGGGGAGTATACAGCGCCGCCTGCAGATGGTCCCATGATAGCAGAGATCTGCGGAATAACGCCGGATGCAATGGTGTTGCACCAGAAGATCTTGCCGTAGCCAGAGAGTGCATCGACAGCTTCCTGAATACGAGCTCCGCCGGAATCGTTCAGGCCTACGCAAGGAGCACCGACTTTGAGAGCCAGTTCATTTACGTGAACAATCTTAGCAGCGTGCATTTCGCCAAGGGAGCCGCCTTCAACGGTGAAGTCCTGTGCGAATGCGAATACGAGTCTGCCGTCAACGGTACCGTAACCGGTAACAACGCCTTCGCCCGGGAGATCTTTCTTTTCCTGACCGAAGTTGTGGCAGCGGGATTTTACAAGGGCATTGACTTCTACGAAAGTGCCTTCATCAAACAGAAGAGCCAGTCTTTCACGAGCAGTCAGTTTGCCTTTTGCATGCTGTTTTTCAACTTTCTTTTCTCCACCCATAGCCTCTACATGAGCGAGGTTTTTGTGAAGAAGTTCAATTCTTTCTGCAACAGTTGCCATTCTTACACCTCCAAAAATTTTAGGGACCCCCGTGAGGGGGATGCCTTACCCCGATGGGCAAGGCATTTGCCATCGTTCAATTAAGCCTTGAAGGATGGGCCGCCTGGGCGTTCTGTCAGTTCAAGCAGAAGGCCTGTAGCCTTTGGATGCAGGAAAGCGATGTGACAGCCGCCAGCACCGATACGATATTTCTTATCGATGAGCGGAACTTCTTTAGCCTGCAGGTCAGCAAGGCAAGCTTCGATGTCGTCGACACGAAGTGCTACATGCTGGAAACCATTCTTGCCGCCGTTTGCTTTTTCGATGAAACGAGCAATCGGGCCGTCCGGAGTGGTGGAACCCAGGAATTCGAGTTCGCAAGCTTCGGTCTGAGCAGACGGTTTGAAGAAGCTGGTGGTTACATGCTGTTCTTCGACGGTTTCATCCGGAAGGGATGGATCCAGTCCAAGGATGTCTTTCATCTGCTGTTTGATCAGCTGAAGATCTTTAACAGCAACGCCTACATGGTCCACACAAAGTACTTTGAATGCCATAATAAACTCCTCCTTTAAAATTATTTGAATATTTTGCCTACAATGGAATCAACGACCGTGAACGGATCTGTCTTCCGTTCAAAGACTTGTTCCACGCAGTCACTAAATTCACCCGTCGAGGAAATATTTTCCTCAATATGACGGGAAATGCGATCGTGAATCATTTCGAGCATCTCGCTTCTAGCCCGTTCACGTCTTCTTTCTTCAAGGAGACCGGACTCTTCGAGGTACTTTCTATGTTCGCCCAGAGCTGCTACTACTTCCGCTACGCCCTGATCTTTGTTCGCGATCGTTCTCTCAATCGGAGGACGCCAGTTCTGAGCTTCGCCCAGATCAAGCATCATTTCGATTTCGACGTTCAAACGATCTGCGCCATCGCGATCACATTTGTTGATGCAGAATACATCACCAATTTCAAGGATACCTGCTTTGATAGCCTGAATATCGTCGCCTAGTCCAGGTACGAGCACAACAAGTGTCGTATCCGCATTTTTAACGATATCAACTTCTGATTGTCCTACGCCTACTGTTTCGATGAGAATGACATCGAGACCGAAAGCATCCATCAGTTTGACCGCATCTGCAGTCTTGCGGGAAAGTCCGCCGAGGCTGCCGCGCGTACCCATACTACGGATATAAACACCCTTATCCAAGGTCAGGTCGTTCATTCTGATACGGTCACCAAGGATGGCGCCGCCAGAGAATGGACTCGTAGGATCGATGGCTACGATACCTACAGTTTTGCCCTGCTTACGGAACTGCTTAATGAGGGCATCTGACAGTGTGCTCTTACCCGCACCAGGCGCACCAGTAATACCGATGACCTGTGCACGACCGGTATGGTGATAGATTTCTTTCATGACATCTTCAAATCCATCCCGTTCGTCTTCAACGATGGTAATTGCTCTCGCTAAGGCACGTCTGGATCCATTCCAAAAATCCTTCATAGAAAATTCCATGGATGCACCGCCTTTTCGAAGAGTAAATAATATAGTTGCAATGGGACTGAGTATCCCCCCAGCCCCATGCAAGCTACATTTCAACTAATAAACTGTCAAGCTAGTCAGTCTAAAAGTCGATTATTTTACGTTTTCTTTAATGAAGTCGATAACTTCTTTGGTTGGTGTGCCAGGAGTGAAGATAGCTTTTACGCCAGCTTCTTTCAGGCCTGGGATATCGGATTCCGGAATTACGCCGCCGCCAACTACGAGAACGTCGCCCATTCCTTTAGCCTTCAGTGCTTCAACAACTTCCGGGAAGAGGGTGTTGTGAGCGCCGGAGAGCAGGGACAGAGCTACAACATTAACGTCTTCTGCGTCTGCTGCTTCAACGATCTGTTCAACGGTCTGACGAAGACCGGTGTAAATAACTTCCATGCCTGCATCACGAAGTGCACGAGCAATAACTTTTGCGCCACGATCATGTCCATCAAGACCCGGTTTAGCTACCAGTACTCTGATACGTTTGTCTGCCATTGTAAATTACCTCCAGAAATATTTGAGTAATGTAATTATCTTTGCTTCAGGCTGCCCTTAGATTAGAGGGTGTTGTGCGGTTTGTATTCGCCGTAAACTTTACGCAGAACGCCGCAGATTTCGCCTTCGGTGCAGTATGCACGTACGCAGTCGAGGATGACTGGCATGAGGTTGATGTGGTCTGGGCCTTCAGCCGGAGTCTGAGCTGCTTTTTCAAGTTTAGCCAGTTCTTCAGCAACTTTAGCCTGGTCACGGTTTGCTTTATCCTGAGCGAGCTGAGCTTTCTTCTTTTCGCCAACGGATGCGTCGATCTTCAGCAGGCCGGTAACCGGTGGTTCTTCCATGGTGAATTTGTTGACGCCAACGATGGTTCTTTCGCCGGATTCAACAGACATCTGCCAAGCGTAAGCAGCGTCCTGAATTTCTTTCTGGATGTAGCCTTTATCAATAGCTTCTACTGCGCCACCCATTTCATCGATCTTGCGGATGTATTCTTTAGCTTCTGCTTCGATAGCATTGGTCATAGCTTCAACATAGTAGGAGCCGCCGAGCGGATCAACTACGTCAGCCAGGCCGGATTCGTAAGCTACGATCTGCTGGGTACGCAGAGCGATGGTTACGGATTCAGTGGTCGGCAGAGCCAGAGCTTCATCGCGGGAGTTGGTGTGCAGGGACTGGGTTCCGCCCATAACTGCTGCAGCGGTCTGGAGAGCAACACGGATGATGTTGTTGTTTGGCTGCTGAGCGGTCAGCATGGAACCAGCGGTCTGGGTGTGGAAACGCAGTTTCATGGACTTCGGGTTTTCTGCATGGAATCTTTCCTTCAGAATGGTAGCCCACAGACGACGGGATGCACGGAATTTTGCAACTTCTTCGAGTACGTTGTTGTGAGCGTTCCAGAAGAAGGACAGACGGCCTGCGAATTCATCGATCTTCATGCCAGCTTTCAGAGCTGCTTCGATGTATGCGATACCATCAGCGATGGTGAATGCGATTTCCTGAGCAGCGGTGGAGCCTGCTTCACGGATATGGTAGCCGGAAATGGAGATGGTGTTCCACTTCGGTACGTTTACGGAGCAGTATTCGAAGATATCGGTGATCAGACGCATGGACGGTTTAACCGGGAAAATGTAGGTACCGCGAGCTGCGTATTCTTTCAGGATATCGTTCTGGATGGTGCCGCGAAGAGCAGCTGCCGGAACGCCCTGTTTTTCAGCTACAGCGATGTACATAGCCAGCAGTACGGAAGCCGGTGCGTTGATGGTCATGGAAGTGGAAACTTTGCCGAGGTCGATGCCGTCGAACAGTCTTTCCATATCGTAGAGGGAGTCGATAGCAACGCCTACTTTACCAACTTCGCCAGCGGACATTTTGTCGTCGGAGTCATAGCCGATCTGGGTTGGCAGGTCGAATGCGCAGGACAGGCCGGTGCCGCCGTTAGCGATCAGGTATTTGTAACGTTTGTTGGATTCTTCAGCGGTGGAGAAACCAGCATACATACGCATGGTCCAGAGTTTGCCACGGTACATGGTCGGCTGTACGCCACGGGTGTATGGATATTCGCCCGGGAATCCGAGGTCTCTTTCATAGTCGAAACCTTCGAGATCGAGTGGGGTGTACAGGTTCTTGTGTTTCAGACCAACTCTTTCCGGATGTTTTGCGCACTGTTTTGCATAGGTGTCATTGTAAGCTGCAAGTTTAGCTTTCAGGGATTCGTTAGACATGAGTTCATCTTCCTCCTAAAAAAGTAAGTATGTAAAACTCTAGGAAGCTTTTCCTTGACTTCGGTGGCCGCGACTTTGTGTTCTTCTTACCACTTACATAGGATCTATCTTCCCAATGGGGTCACGCAAAGTCCTTGGCTGCTGCAGCGCTCATTCGAGTCTTCTTACAGCAGCGATTGGGGACTCTTGCTGACCCATGTATTGACACTGTCGTGTGACAGATATCACCATAGGTAATTATACAGTATTATCTGTATTTGTAAAGCATTAAATGCCTTGCCTCATGCGGCTTCTTGAATAATTAAATTATTTCTTGAAGTGCATGTCGCCGTTTTCAGCGAGGCTTTCATGGAATTTGAATGCTTCCTGAAGGAGATGCGGGGTCTGGCTTTCGCCGCAAGCTGCGCATGCTCTTTCATAGTAGTCCATGAGCTGATCTCTGAAGGACGGATGAGCGACGTTGTTGATGATGACCTTTGCTCTTTCTTTCGGGGACAGGCCGCGAACATCAGCGACGCCCTGTTCGGAAATGAATACATGGGTATCATGTTCGGTGTGGTCTACATGGGAGCACATCGGAACAACTGCGGAGATCTTGCCGCCCTTTGTGGTGCTGTGGCAGAAGAAGCAGGACAGGAATGCGTTACGAGCAAAGTCGCCGGAACCGCCGATACCGTTCATCAGCTTGGTACCTGTTACATGGGTGGAGTTTACGTGGCCGTAGATATCCATTTCCAGAGCGGTGTTCATGCCGATAACGCCGATACGACGAACGACTTCACCGTTGTTGGAGATTTCCTGCGGACGAAGAACGATCTTCTTGTTGTATTTTTCAATGTTTGCATAGAAGCGTTTCAGTCCGTCCGGGGATGGGGACAGGGAAGTACCGGAGATCATGTCGATCTTGTCTTTATCGATCAGGTCGAACATGCCATCCTGAATAACTTCGGTGTATACAGAAAGGTTCTTGAAGTCGGATTCTACGAGGCCATGGATAACAGCGTTTGCTACGTTGCCTACGCCGGACTGCAGCGGCAGCAGGTTTTCCGGCAGTCTTCCATGTTTTACTTCGTTCTTCAGGAAGTCAACCAGGTTGTTGCCCATAGCTTCTGCATCGTCATCGAGCGGAGCCAGTGCACGGGTAACGTCTGGCAGATCGCATGGAACGATAGCAACGATCTTGGACGGATCGCATGGGATGTACGGGGTGCCTACGCGGTCGCCTGCATGGAGAATCGGAATCGGTTCACAGAATGGCGGATTCTTACGCATGTAAATATCAGCCATGCCAGCGAGTTCCAGCGGCTGGGTGGTGTTGACTTCTACAATGACTTTCTTTGCAGTGTCAACATATACCGGAGAGTTGCCGATAGCGGTGGTCGGATAGAGTTCACCGTTCGGTCCGATCTTGCAGACTTCTACTACTGCGAAATCTGGGCCTGTTACGTGTTCACCCTTCACGTTGGTGAAGAAGCCAGCACGAATCTGCTGTGCAACGTGGGACAGGTGCAGATCGTAATAGTTTACTTTGCCTGCATTGATAGCTTTTCTCAGGTTGGCATTGGTCTGATAAGGCATACGGTTTCTGATGCCGTTTACAGCGACCAGTTCGGTATCGATCTGGGAACCAGTAGAAGCGCCGGTCCATACGTCTACCTGGAATGGAGTTTCTTTCATACGTTCTGCGAGTTCATGCATGGTGATCTTCGGATAGCCGCATGGGGTGAATCCGGAGATACCAAGGATGTCGCCTGCCTGAATCATAGCTGCTGCAGTTTTAGCATCACAGATTTTTGCTTTCAGATCTGCACTTTCAATTCTGCTAAGGAATTCGCTATCATTGGTGTCGATCATTACTATCATCCTCCCAAAAATATAAAAATATCAAAAGTCCAGTACCTCTTTGAGCTTTCTCTATGGTCTGGAGCTTTTTGCCTCATAAAAACACAGCCGTGCTTCCGAAGTATAAAAGAAAAAGGAGTCCTTTCTGCTTTCCTATGACCGCATGTAAACATGTCTCATAACATCAGAAAAACTCCTCCTTGGTATCATCGGTCTCACCGACTGTATTTGTGACCTTCTCAGTCATCACTGTTATTATATCACACTTTTTTCGAAAGGTTCGTAAAAAGTAAGTTCTTTGTTTTTAAAATTCTCATAGGGATGTTATAAATAATTCCTATTAGACAAATCATCAATTATGTGACTCAGAGTCTACAGGCTATGAAAGCGATGATCCTCGCAGAGGAGGTTATAGAAATGGTACAGGGAGCGCCGCAGGGCCTCACTCGAAGGCTTCCCGCGAAGGTGATCTGTGAGGAGCGGTGCATCGCTTCGGGCATCGCTGCCCCCTTCACGCTTTCCCCCGATAACCGCTCACCAGTCCCCGCTTCCTACACAAAGCGCGGAAAGGCTCCAGAAGCAGAAGGAGATCGAGCGTCCGAAGAGGACATGGTCGCTCATGCTGATGACGGCGATGGCCATGACCATGAGCAGGCCGCCAAGCCCCATCGTTCGCATGAAGAGGCTGGCCTTGCCCCGGTAGAGCTTCCAGCAGAGGAAGCCCTGGGCGAAGAAGGTCAAAAGGAAGGCTGCTCCGCCTATGATGCCGACTTCGGCGAGCATATTGAGATACATGTTGTGCGCATGGAAGATGAGGACGTGCTCATCCTGAATAAAGAAGTTGTAGTCGGGATAGGCCAGATAATAGCTCCCCCACCCCACGCCGAGAAGCGGGTGTTCTTCGATCATGGCGATGGTGCTCTCCCATAGAGCAAAGCGCAGGCCGACAGAGGTGTCCTCGCCGGAGAAAAGGGACAGAAAACGCTCGACCATCTGTCCGTGGTAGAAGAAGAGAACGAGAGGGATGAGGAAGAAAAGAAAGCCGAATCGCTTGTCATAGAAGAGGGTGAGCCCTAAGACGATAGCCGCAAGGCTCAGCCATGCGCCGCGTGAATAGGTCAGCGCAAGGCAGAGAAGCAGGACGAAGAGAATGATGGCAAAAGCCCATTTCCTTTTTTTCTGCCGCTCCCTAAGAAAGAAAGCAGTGAGGATGCTGATGATCATGACGGCATAGGCCCCGAGGAGATTCGGATTTTCCAGTGTCGAATACATGCGGCGCCGAAGAAGAGGAAATCTCTCGGGATCGACCCAGCTCTGCGCCGTCATATCGGCTGCCATGCCTGCCACATTCGCATACTGGATGAAGCCATAGGCGGCCACGCAGATGGCTCCTGCCAGGAAGGCATAGAGCGCCTTCTCTTTTTCCCGCACGGAGGAAAGAAGAGAAAGGATCAAAAGGTAGATCGCGGCATACATCAATGGCTGGAAGGCCCAGTTCATGAGTGAAAAGGCAGGGTCGGGAGAGTGGAAGCCGGAGAAAAAGGCACACGCCAAAAAGACCGCCGGCAGTCCCCAGAGGCGAGGGCGCACGCATTTCACTTCGCCTGTGGTGCAATGATTCACTGCCCAGAGAAGAAGGCATGGGAGAAGTGTCACGTAAAACACATAGGGATGAAGCGGCAGCAGAAAGAGTGTCGCATATAAAAGGTTCTGGATGTTCTTTTTCGAAGCGAGGAATCGCATGGATGGGCTCCTGACATGGGAAATGATATTTTTTCTATGATTCTATCTCAGTATATCATTATATAGAATGGGAAACTGTTCAGCAATAGAGAACGCGAAAGGAGCAAGGTGGATGGGCGCCAGGTTTGCTCTTATGGCGCGCCATCCCATAATCACGGAGAAAAGAATGAGAAATAGCGGTGGCGGCTTCGCCGCAATATGCCGCAATATATAGGAGGCGATACCCCAAGGTTTCCAAGAGATCAGGTTTCCCATTTGCGCTTTTCTAACATGATTTGTTTGACCGCGAATGACAAAGATTTCTCGCTTCGCTCGAAATGACAATGCGAGAGAGTCTGATTTTTTCCAGTCACTAGTCACCGCCCCAACAAAAAACTCCCCTTTCGGGGAGTTTTTCTTCCAAGGCGCGATCAGAATACGGTCTTGACAGAGCCGCCGTATTTCTTTTCGATGAAGTCCTTGACTTCTTTGCTTGTGAGCGCTTTCATGAGCTTCTGGAGTTCCGGACGGTTTTCATCACCTTCACGGACAGCTACGATGTTCGCATACGGGGAGTCGGAGCCTTCGCTGTAGATGGCACTCTTCGGATCGAGCTTTGCTTCGAGGGCGAAGTTCATATTGATGATCGCGATATCCGCATCCTCCAGGGCACGCGGAAGCTGCGGGGCTTCCAGTTCGGAGAATTCCAGGTTCTTCGGGTTCTCTGCGATATCCTGCGGGGTCGCGGTGATCGGAGCGCCTTCCTTCAGTTTGATGAGACCGGCAGACTGGAGAACGAGGAGGGCGCGGCCGCCATTGGTCGGGTCATTCGGAATGGCTACATGCGCGCCGTCAGCCAAGTCATTCAAAGACTTCAGCTTCTTGGAATACACGCACATCGGTTCGAGATGGACAGCTCCCAGGGATGTCAGCTTCAGGTCTTTGGATTTGCAGAATTCATCGAGGTACGGCTTATGCTGGAAGAAGTTCGCATCGAGGCTCTTATCCGCAAGTGCCAGGTTCGGCTGGACATAGTCGGTGAATTCGACCATTTCGACCTTGACGCCTTCTTTGGCGAGCCTGTCTTTCACAACGCCGACGATCTCAGCGTGCGGTACAGGGGATACGCCGACCTTGATGGTGGTTTCTTTGGCAGCTGCGGAAGAAGCAGAGGACGCGGCTTTCTGATCACCGCAGCCTGCGATGATGCCAGCAGCCGCGAGGACTGCAGCCGATACGAGGATGGCTTTTTTGAAGTTCATAGGGATCCCTCCAGACGGAAAAAGAGAGGCACGGCTATGCGCCGCACGCATATCATATGAAATATAGTTTTATTTATAGCACTAGTGAAAGGGCTGCGTCAAGAGGAAATCAAGGTTCAAGGTTCAAGGTTCAGGGTTCAAGGTTCAGGGTTAGCCCATGGAGCGTGCCGCCCTTTGATTGAGCGAAAGAGGGTTCAAGGTTCAGGGTTGTGGTGCGGCGCATTTCGTCATCCTGAGCGGAGGAAAACGTCGTATGTTAAAAAATGGCTTATCTGAAACGGGAGAACTGAGTCGAAGGATCTAAGCGCCGCGGAGTTTTGATAGCGCTTCGCGCTGTCGTCATTTCG
>JABLTK010097334.1_pt1 | contig 25279 bp, 42 predicted proteins | sample 7160131 | NCBI WGS metagenome assembly JABLTK01 (sample SAMN14651221, study PRJNA627086) | human gut metagenome | isolation source: feces | host: Homo sapiens
AACAAACCAATGAAAGAACTGTTTGTTACACTCTTACACAGAATACCTGGCATGTTTTATCATCCGATACTGATGCAATATACAACATCTTATCCTTTACACATATATCCATATCAAGTAACAGATCCTATTCCTTATGCATCCTATTCAATCCAACAGTGTGTCCTGATAGAGTGTAGAGATTCCGTCCACTCCGAGCATCCCATACATAGATACATCCATCAAGACAACCTGTTACCAGTACAAAGGCATTGGGATGCCATAATAACTTCACCACACCTCCATTGTGACGGAGTTCGTGACGAATCCGATTTGTATCGTAGTCATAAACCAATACACTTCCATTCATACTTGCCGATGCTACCCAATTGAACTGTTCATTGAACTTCACACTAATGATCATTCTTCACTCTCATCATTACCATTCCACACTACAATTCATATATGAGTCAGTACTGGTATGTTCGTAACCACCTAATACCTACACTTCATTCAGCAGTACCTTCCTCACTCGGTGGGTCTTGGCATTACAAATCTTCACAGAACCATCACGAGCTCCGCTAACACACAAAGAAGTCTTGGGATGCACATCAACACACACTATTCCACCTTCATGCCAGTTGTGTCTATGTCTCATTCACTTTCATTCTCTACTCATCCGCCTTGAAACTGTATACCAATTCATGAGACTTCAGTTTCCACAATTTCAAGGTATTATCCATGGATCCAGTCAACAGTAACTACATCACATTCATCACTTCACTCTTACTTGACCTGAAGGATTCGTAACGGCACAGGTCACTGTGGCCGTATGTCCAGTCAACATCTACTTTATATCTCCTTCTCTACCTTACTGGCAATGCCACTCCTCCAGGAAGACTCCAACTCCAGATCGAGAAATCATTGCCTGAAGCAAAGAGGACATTTGTCTTGTTATGCCACCGAATCCACTCAGGCTCCTCTGGACCTTCCAATGACTTTACTAGTTCTCCATTCCGTGTATTCCAGATCTTGATCACACCATTCATATCGCACGTTGCGAGATACTCTCCAGTGGAGTTGAATCCAACACAACACACACTATCCTGATGACCTGTAAGTGCGATACTTGTGATCGAAGGTTTCTCATCTTCACTTATAGCCAACAAAAATGCTCGGTCATCTTGACCTCCTGTAGCAAGAATGAGAGGACGACTTGGATTGAATGCAACACTTAACACCGAGTCGTTGTGACCTTCGAAGCTCTAACTGTAATTCTATCAATCCAAACCTACACAAACTGAATCACGATGAATGTCACTATCCTCATCCTCCGTTGAAACTGTATCTTCTTGCTCTATATGGTTTTTGGCTTCAATTGAAATATATACCCATACCTACCCTCGTGTTCCATATGATCCAAGAACTCTTTAGCATCTACAACAATCAAATCTATAAATCACACTTATTCCAACCAAATCAAACCATCATCATCCAAATTGATTACATCTTCTCCTTCAACAACTTCGGTATTCTCCATCTCTATGAATAATGAAACTCTAGTCCACTGTCAACCTTTGATCACATCATCAATAGTTTCCTCTACGTATTACAAGAAACACACGAATGACAACCATTTGATTTCTTTTCATCATCTGGATTCTTCTATGATTCAAAGTAAATTCGAAACAATCTACAATTCGCATTCTCAAAAGAATCTGGAAAAGGAACTAACATCCTTTCATTGATTTAACAAACAGTTCTAGATTCTATTATAATAACATAGTAGATGACACACTTAAAAGCGAAAAGCTACTCAGAATTCGATTTCTTGCTTCCAAATCCAAATAGTTTCCGATTATCACCTTCATCTAGGTCAATAGGTTCAATCAAGTCCTATTATCAACTATTCCTCTTAAACTCACATGTTGACGACAATAGGTAAGACCACATACACCAAGGAGTGTAGCAAAGGTCAGTGAGTAAAGCATCACTTTATCAAGTCCTGGAGCCATAATAATGAGATAAAGGAGTGATGACAGTCTTAATAAAGGAAATGAAGAGAGAAATATGGAGACAACGTGGCCGAGTGGTTAAGGCGTTAGCCTGCTAAGTTAATGGGTATTACCCGCGCGTGTTCGAATCACGTCGTTGTCGTTTTTCTTTTATATAGATTATGGCATCCTTATCGATTGCTCTTGTTTCTTTGGAAGATAGAGAGGATACCTATTCCATTTTACGTGCCTTTGAGAATAGTGGCACACTTGTAGCTGTGCAGAGGAATGTCGCTGGAAATGTACTATCTGTATTGGATTTGTACCTCTCAATGTAATGGACATAGATTATAAAATCCTTCTTCGTTGAAAAGACTGTTTCAAGTGTCTTGGGCGATAAAGAGTGATTGAATGGATTGAACGTGAAATTTAGGGATATTATGAATCCAGATATAAGTTTTTATATACATAATGCTCCTATTCGTGATGTTGCGCTATATAACCATGTGGAGATCAATGAAGGAATGTAACTGTTTAGGATAATAAGGAATTTCTCGCTGCCATCTCAGAAGATGGATTTATTAGTTTTTGGAGTCTTTCGGAGAAAGTGTGTATTCGAGCACTCCATTTAAATAATTCGGGTAGTTTCTCATAACTCTGAGATTATTGGGTAGAGTCGTACTGTGCCATCCAAGTTCGTGTGGATCAGAATGTTGTCGTTGTGGCAGCTACCAATGGAACTATCGAGTGTTATTCACTGGATAGTAAGCGAACCATCGTCGTGACATCTAGAAATGACCTTGAAAGGAGTCATAAAGCCTGAAGTGAACGCAACTGTAGAATGCGTGCTTTTAGATTCGACCAATCGTGGGAATAGTAGGTGTGATTAAGGAATAGCTAATCTTCTCTTCGTATTGTTCTCTTCAGGTCAGTTAGTATACTACAATCTTTCTCTCTTTGTGGTCGTTAAATTAATCACTCTGGAGTCAAGTGGATTCGAAAATGGGAATTCAAAGATTACCCAGTTGATTGGACGGTCCTATTTAGTGTTGTCGAAGGGAGGTCTCTATCTCTTGGATACAATCCAAGATTCGTGTGTATTGTTGAGTAGTTTCAGCAAGATTTCTGGAATGACAGATTTGGAGTCGATTTCAGACATTAGTGTCTGCAATGAATGTGTCTGTATTTCCTATCAGTATTGTCTTCATTGATCCTGATATGTAGCTGTCGGAACTCAGATGTGCTTCTGGGATTCACCTCAACACAGTTTGCAGCATTCTCTGAGCCTGTATGTCCTCACTGGCACATCCCACTTCCATCGGCTGCCAGTCGGGTTTCACATTTGTTAAATAGAAAAGGGAAACTACTGAGTTTGGTGGAGGACAACAACGAGAAGTTGGTGTGTATCTGGTCTCTCGTCCCTCCTACGACATCTCCGTCTCATCAACGCAGTATTCGAGGCGGAGATAGTACGAGTGATGATGGGAGAGGAAGTGACAGTGTGAGAATGAGTGATATGACAGGACTGAGACTTAGTGATATGAGTCTGCCTCGGTTGAGTGATATGTTGAGACCCAGCGAATCAGGAATCATGAATGCTGAGCAATTTGAGAATGGATGGGAAGTTTCGTTCAATGATCGACTTCAAACTGCATTGAATTCCAAGAATCAGGGCATTTTGTGTAATTGCTGTCAAGGGACCGTTGACCCTATTTGCAGATATGGGTCATCTTATCTATTATGTCCCCTAATTCAACAAACTATTCGTCATCACAATGAAACTCCTCTTTCACAAGTCTATCAATTGCCTGCTTCAGAATCTGAACTTCTTGTAGTGATTGTCAATCCTCAGGGAGTGATCGAGAATTGGAATGTCACAATTCCTGCCAAAATCTGGTCTCTAACAATCTATGATCGTGTCACTTTCATTCAAGCTACGAAATTTGTCATTCCAATAAAACACCCCAAACCAGTCAAAGCTCTTCGTTCTCCTTGTGAGAGTGAAGAGTCTCAGGGTTCGATGCGTAGTGTGGGAACTTTGAGTCCCTCGGGTGTGAGTTTCCCAGAGAGTTATCAGTATGATTGTGTGAGTGCTGATGTGAACAATTCACCAAGCGTGAGTGGAAGTGATATTGTGATGACACGGCTGATTGTGATTGGAACAGAACGAGGTCGACTGTTAATTGTGGATGAGAAAGAGGGCAGAGTTTTGTTTGATGTGAATGTGATGGATACTTCGTTGGACAAATGTATCTTAAGCGATGTTTATGAGGGAGTACGAGTTGAGAGTGATGGTCAGTGCCATCATGGAAGTCGAACCAGTTGTCTGAGCTCATATTCACGGGATCTAACAGGATTCGTATTGAGTTGTGTGAACTGTTCTGTTGGCATTCTTTACTCTCTCTTCATTTTCTGGGATTCGCAAACACATTCGATTCATTCAAATCCTATCCAGTACGATCCTTCCGTTGTCGCTCCCATGACATCCAATCAGGTGTTACCTCTTCCTCCTCTTCAGTCCCATGCCTCAATAACAGATGATTCCAATTCCTATACGTCGAATCAGACACGTGTTGAAGTCGCTCTCTCTCAGTCCACGGCTGTATCCTTTGTCTCGCATCCAGAGACCCTGTCCTTCCCTTCATCACAATTCGGTGAGACCATATCAATCAACAGCTCTGAGTCCTGTGCCTTCAAAGACATTTTCGTGGGTCTCTTTCGTGTAGAGCCTGGTTCATTACAAGGAGCTGAAATCGAGTTTATGGAGCAAACAACCATTCAAGAGATCCGTTTGTGTGTGAGAGAACATGACGAGAATGGTAAACTTCATATCTCTTGTGTATGGGACTTACGAGGAGAAATAGATGCTGTGGCTCTCGCTCAATTGAAATTGCAGGAAGATATGCCAATTGCATCAGTCAGTCACTCTATCACACTCACATCGATTCCTGTATGGTTATCATTTCTCTCTTATCTAGGTATCAGCATTCATTCAGCCTCTCTCTCTCATCACTTCACACACTCATCCTTCTGTTATTCTCACCTTACCATTCCCTCATCTACTCACACAACTTCATGATGTTGCTGTTTTCCTGAATTCCCGTGGGTTGGTGGATGGATGGGACAGTCTTCCTGTGATTCTAAATGGTCAACGTGTGACATGGGATTCACTTCTTCAAGTCATTCCTTCTTCTCTCTCCTCATGTCTAGCAATTAAACACTATTATTCCATGGAACCAAGATGCCGCTTTGAACCGACAACTGTTGAAACTCTTTGCTAAGTCTCCCTATTGTGTATCTCTGGATAACCCATGTTTCCGTTTGTGCTTGGAAGGGAATGTGAATAAGTGAGTATTTGAAGACTGCATGATGCTTAGTACCAAATTTGTGAGTATATTAGGAGAATGCTCAAAAGGAAAGAACAGTTTATGGTCACAGTTGTTCAAGATGAACACGATAATGACAACAGATCTCTTAGTATAATATCCTCTTAACTGAATCCATCCTGACTTCCTTCATTATACTCTCTATACCTTCTCAAATATCCTCTCTTCATTATCACGAGTGGCTATTGTAGGTGAAACTCTGAACAAATTTCTAACCAGCTTCACTTCAAACCTAATTCTTCATACGACTCATTCTCAGACTCTTCCTTCTCTCTCAAGATCACAATTATTGACAGGAATCACACCAATTCCAACTCATCATGATACCAAAAGTAGTGGTGATTTTGTTCAAGGCGACGATGAGGGAGTGAATGTATGTGAGTTAAGTTCGTTCCTCTTTCAGTCCAATACCAACCTATTCTGTCATGGAGCCGAACTCCTTCTCAGTAAGCAAATGGACGATATATTAGATGTAGAGACGTTAGTCAGTGTGTATGAGAAGAATTCATGGAGTCTAAGTGAGCGCATTCACGAGCTGATTGAGTGTATGAAGAAGATGGACAAGACAGTAGAACGCGAGAAATATTATGGACTTTTGATGTGTGTATGTGGAATGGTTCGAGAGGATCGAAGTCTAAATGGAGAGGAGACGAGTCTTGTATTGAATGAAGTGACTTCTGTATTGAATGATCCCAGTATGATTTGAAGAGATGAATGATGAGTAGATGCTCCAATTGTACTGTTTGATAGACTATTGCTGACATATCTTGTTCTCTCACGCAATGGCTCTCGCAATAATCAGAGTGTCCGCGAGGTTCTTCTTACCATCTACACACGTAGTATGCCATCAACAGAGATCCTAAGCAAACTGTGTGAAATGATTCCCAATCTGTTTGTTGATGTGCTGGTGAATGTGGTTAGGAAGTAATGAAGAGAAGGAGAAATAAATCATAGTCGAGCTACTCAATCCAAGGGAATTCGATCAATTCAATTCCTCCTTCATACCATCCTTCCCTTACTGGCTCCGTATGCAGACGTGTTATTAGAAGCACTGATCGAAGCCAAGAATGGGATTCTAAAAGACAATATGAATGATTTATCATTCTTAAGTCAAATTAACCTTCGAAATGTCATGAATAAAACTATCAAATACAGTAGGAAGGTGATGAGAATGTGTGGTTGAATCCTATAAGTACTTACCTTGATAGAGGATATTGCTTCATCCCCGCGGGACTCGACATACTTTTCCCTCCTGTCTTCTCTCCTTCTTCTTTCTTCTCTCTCTACAATTTATCTGGACACTCATTATGCTTTCTCAGTGTCTCGAACAGGAGTACTACAAGTGTTTTCGCTAGCTACAGCAACTAAGATTTGTCAAACGACAATTCATAATGGAGAATGCTGTAAGATTGCAGTATATACGCCAGATAGTGAAAAAGGGATCCTAACCGAATTGAACCAAAATAAGGACTATTTCATTTGTTCACTCAGTCGGCAAGAGCGTATCATGACAGTTCATCTGTTTAGTGATCACAATATTCCTTTCAAATCTATCATGAAATCGATCCGAAATGGGAAATACAAATTCAAGGATTATTCTGGAATTGCATTATTAAAGGTTGCAATTCTCTTTATTCCTTGTAATTCTTCAATTCAAGCAGATGCTTGCACTTTATGTCGACATCGTCAACATCATGCTAGAATTACCTCTGAATTCTTCATTTTCCAACATTCTACTGATTTATTGTCTCCTGTATCCTCATCACCAACATTAATGTCTCTGGTTCCTACTTCTGATACAGTGGATGACATTGATTACACATCCTTGTCCTTCGGAGATACTCGAGTTGTATTTAAACGATCGGAAGAAACCCAACCACTGCTAGCAGAATCAGGATTATGTCAGTGTTGCCAAAATCCTACGGATAATATGAAATCCAGAATTCGGCGGTTTTTCGGTTGCTGTTGGCAGACAATGGATCATTTTATCATTACTCCTCAGTCGTTGATGCCAACATCGTTCTCTCAGGACACCATCCTTAAACGACATCTGCCTCCTAATGCCTTAAGAATCTGTCAGAATTGTACAAATGCAATTCTGTGTGGAAGTCAGACGCTTGCACAAAGTGGATATGTTGGGATAAGTCCAACCGAAGAGAATTCATGGATGTATCGAAATGGTCGAACTCGAGGCGACTTGAACAAGAATGCTGGAGTATCTCTATCTGTACTACTGGCACATGTGGGACACAGTGTAGGTGATTATGAAACAGACAAGGACTTCAAGATCATCATTCTGCCATGGGATGAACTGGAAGGAAAGAAGCCAACTGCATTGCGTATTTATTTACAGCTAAGTGACATGGTGACTGTGTGGTATGACCTTCTTGTTAAGGATATTGGTATTTGCTATGTTTGTTTAATTACTATTCAAAATCAAAATCCTTAGTAAATACAACAAATAGACAATGACTCATCTTGAGTTGATACACTACTATATTTTGGCCGAGCTTTCCACCACCGGTCTCGGTCTTGATGATTTGATTTCAAATAGCTATCGCGTGACTGTACCTGATCCCCTAGAACCGTATGATGCGCAGAAAGCATCGGACGCATTTTGAATAGACTTGATAAAAATGGATCCTCTTGTGCCCTCGATTTCTTCTGCATTCTACATATCGTGCAATTCCTCATGCTTACCTTTGCATTACCTTATGCTCCTTCCATTTCACAGAAAAAATGAATATCAAGAGAAGAAGAAGAAGGAGAAGAAGAACAATTAGAACCCAGCGAACTGGATCTAGGAGGAATTCACAGGAGTCTCCAGTAAAAGGAAAAGTACAGTTACATAGCAATGAGAATTCATCACAGATTCCCCCATGTTGACATTCTGGGGAACAACTCATTAGTAGGAAATAAAAACCCTATTTTTGTATCAATGCCAAATTCAACAAAGATACTATAAGTTGAAAGGAAAATGGAATACAGAAAATAGCTTGGTTTTATGTAAAGAAGAACAAACAACAAGAACGAATGGATTCGTTGAAACCTGCATTAGAGAGTGAGTCCGATATATTAGATATGAGTCACATGTACTCAACGATTACTGGGATGATCCTATAGGAAGAAACGAGTGACTTGGGACGAAACTACAATTGCTGAGCATGATAAAGAACGAGGTACACGTTGTGTAATCAATGAACCCAAAACGCCATTCAACCGTTTGGGTATTCCAGAGGGTAAATCGAATTTAATACTGTCTAAAATATAGATCCAGAAGAAAATGAAGAGGATAATCGAGAGCAATTACTGAAAAGACTAATGGAGCTCGATGATTCTCTTAAAGTGCGGAAAATGAAATATAATTGATCAGTTAGGGTCGAAAGAAAGCTCATATCGTAGTGTCGGAAGAAGAAGAGCAGTAGGAGATAGAACAATCGGTGATTAAGTAGGTTAAGACACGATGAGGAAAAACATAAGGCATTCTTGAAAAAGAGAAAAGTTGGAAGTAGCTAGAAAGATTCAATAATAGGAGCATTATGATGAATATCGAACGGTGATAAGAATGAGAGAGCAATTGGTAAGAGTTGAGTTGTCACAATGAAAAATAGAAGGAAGAAGAAGGAAAAGAAGAATAAGCCTGTACAACTATTGTAGATGAGTTTTTGTGTTTGTTCAGTGAATAAGAAAGTCTGATGACAAAATGTTCAGTAGTCTGTTGATAATAAAGGTGTATCATTCCCTCTTATTAGTCTATCTCTTGTGTTATTTGTTCTGATTTGCTCACTTTGGAGGGATCGGCTAAAACAAATCGTTTTGGTGGTTTCTTATTTCTACAATTGAACGGAAGAGTAGATGGACTTTCGTGTTGGAAATAACTACCATTTGGGGAGAAAGATTGGTAGTGGTGCATTTGGGGAAATCTATTTAGGTACTGATGTGTCGAATGGTAGGTGTGTATGGGAACAGTAACGGGAAGGAAAAGAGGTTGCAATAAAATTAGAGTTAGCGTCTTGTCGAAATCCACAGTTGCAATATGAGTACAAGATTTATAGATTATTGAAAGGTGGAGTCGGGATTCCATCTGTGTACTATTATGGCTTTGAGGGAAGCTACAACGTTATGGTGCTAGATTTACTGGGTCCGAGTCTTGAGGATCTTTTCAACTATTGTAATAGACGGTTCACATTAAAAACAGTATGTATGTTAGCTCAAGAGATGTTACTGCGATTGGAGTACATTCACACAATGAACTTCATCCATCGTGATATCAAGCCAGATAATTTTGCAATAGGTTTAAACGAGAATGCAAATGTCATTTATCTTCTTGATTATGGTCTGAGTAAACGTTTTCGGAACCCCGTGACGAAAGCTCATATCCCGTATGTTCAAGTTGTCTGTGATTGAATGTAGGTATCGAGAGAACAAGAATTTGACAGGGACTCCTCGTTACGCGTCACTCGGGAATCATCTTGGTATGGAACAGAGTCGTCGAGATGACTTGGAGTCTCTTGGTTTTGTTTTGATGTATTTTTTGCGAGGAAAACTGCCTTGGCAAGGATTAAGAGCAGAAACAAAGAAAGAGAAATACACTCGAATTATGGAATACAAAATCGAGGTTGCTTTTGTCATTACGAATTCCATATAGATATCGTTTGAACATTTATGTCAAGGATATCCAGAGGAGTTTCAGATGTACCTAGACTACTGTCGTACTCTGCGGTTTGATGATTGTCCTGACTATGTTTATCTGCGAGGATTATTTGAGAGTTTGATGAAAAGAATGGTAAGAGGAGTGTGATGTGAGTAATTGGAGGAGTGTGAGTGTGAGTAATTGGAGGAGTGTGAGTGTGATATGACTGGCATGAATGATTGTGACTGACTGTGTACTGTATTTGACTCATCCTTGATCAATCTCATCCCAATAGTCCATTCCAAATGATGGGGTTTATGATTGGATGACTGATACACTCACTCATTCATCTACTTCGCTTCCTAAACACTGTCTAACAACAAACGGTCATCTCCGCAAAGATTTATTGATCCCCGCTCATGATGACTTGCGGTTCTCTCGCACATTGGAGGAGGCAACGCAGCATCAAGCCATTTACAATCAAACATGCAGTCACTCCATGAATAGAGAAAGAATACCGGTTAGCAGGAATTCCACAAGTTATAGTCCTTCTGGAGACACCTCGATTGATTCACGATCCGTATCTCACACAATCATCCAGGAAGAAGGAAGGGGTGAGAATGATGTGTTGTCAGCAATGGCGAATGTGGAAACAGTGAGCGCAAAGCGGAGTATAAGCATTGAAGAAGCTTCAGCACAAGCCCATAAATCTGAGATTCGGGTTACAAAACGTTCAAAGAAGAGTGGATTTCGGAATTGGTTCAGTTTGTAATCAGTTTGTTGAAAGAAACACACCATGTTACATGGGCCATAGATTCTCAGCACAATGACTAACATCATTCATAATATCACGTCGTATTGACTCAAATGCAACCCATTGGAAGATTAGTGACGTTGAGAATGCACGTATGGAAGGGAGATCTGATGATTATTTGACTTATTCACACTTACTCCGTAGACACAAACATGATGCTTCTTCATACTCTCCACTCTCTGTTGGCCGTAGTAGCACAGTCTCTAGAGATGGGAGATCTAATGACTCATTCAACTCACACACACGTACTATGAAGTCTGTATTTACGAGCATTTGGGAAGGCATTGCAATAGATTTGAAGGGTGTGTAACGAGGGCAGACTATCCAAGACTACCTTCTCAACTCTAGCAAAGCAGGCCTCTCTAGTATCATCAGCTCCGATAGAGAGTTCCTGAAGCATAGGCAGATTCTGAAGAGTACATTCAGAGAATAAGGTGAATGACTCGTCTTCAATGTGGATGGAAGCAAGAGTATCACAGTTAGTTACAGCGAACCGACCCTCCTCCTCTGCACAGACACGACTGCTAACGATGAGTTGACGGAGAGAAGGGAGATCTGATAACTCCCATGAAGAGACGTGAGAGAATGAATTCGCACCGACCGAGAAGTATTTGATGTGAGATAGAGAGGAGAGCGAGAAGGAAGTGAAAGAGGGATGATTGAAAGAATTGGAAGGAAGAGAGAGCATTGTAATCACATCTGAAAGAAGAGAAGGCAATGAAGAGACAAACGTATGAGCGAATGATGGCCGAATACACTGAGTCAAAGCAAGACGCAATGAATCTGCATCTATCAATCAGACCTTGCATTCATGCCAACTAGTCGCAGTAAGAGACTCCACATAACTCAGACTTTCCTCCGTAAGACTGAGATCATCACAGGCTGGAACATTTGTAAGTACCACATGTGATATGTATTTTAAACCACTGTTGTCGAGATGTAAAGTATGTAAGGAAGGAAGATCTAGATATCAGAAATAGTGACTATTTCTGACTTTCCATATATAGAGTATTATTTGAATTAGATGAATCACCATTAAATGCACTCTCGTGAAGATGAATAGAGAAAAGAGAAGAAAGATCTAATGAATGAGAGATTGTAATCAATCATACTTTTAAGCTCTATCAAATGAACGAAGAAGAATGATTCATATCCAACTTCAATCGTCTTTAACGAAGCTAAATCTTGAATGGTACACTGCTGTGTGTGGTAGAAATTAGTCCCATGAAGAACGAGAGATTGAAGTGAAGGGAGATCGGACAAGGAGAATGATGAAGTATGTGAGAAGGAACGGAATCCCAATTCAATTTCTTGGAGTTTTGGTAAGTGCTGGAGAGAGAAAATGGAGAAGGACTCGGTTCCTGTAAAACTGAAATTCCCAACAACGAACTTCTCGAGAGAGAAGAGGTATTGAAGAGAGAAGGAAGACAGTGAGGTGAACGAATGATCACTTACGATCAACTCTCGAATGCAAGAGTGGAGCAACGACCAATCGGAAGTCCTTCGAGGGATGATGAGTTCGCTATCAGTCACTGGCCTGCCCCGAAGGAACTCTCCTATATACAGACTTTCACCATTTCGATCAATCAACACACCTTCACCTTGAGGAACATTGTTGAAGAACCCTCCAGAATAGGAAGGGATTTGCGCTGAAGTGGTTGGATAGAATGTAGTTCCATAACATACCTTCTGATTGTTGTATACAAAACCACGATAGGCAAGGTTGTTATCGGAATCATAGAGTTCTCCCCAACCACAAGGAATATTATCAACAACATCTCCTTCCCACCGATCGCCATCAGCAGTAAGATCAATAATACCAAACGAGGCCATAGGTGTTGGAACGAAATGCAAGACTAGGGAAGAGTCTAGTCGGTAGAACCCAAGGAAACAGAGTGAAAACAGATCTGCAACAATAGCGAAGCCATCATATAAATGCATAATGCAATTTTGACTCAGATAGAAGACTCCATCCACAGGATTTGTGGTCGTAATGTTGGTACTGTAATAGTGATGACCATCTTCCATCATAGCATCAAGTATATCCTTTAAACAAATGTTGCTGTCCATTGGAATAATTAAAATCTGGTAACATCTTTATCATCCACAAGATTTGTGATGACACAAGTTCATTCGATATTCCCGCGATTCTTTCAATTCTTTTGGGAATTCGTTTCTTCATTACATATGGGCAAGAAACAGCATTCCAAAGACCGTCTGTTTATCACTCAATCAGAACGGAGAAATCAGTTTGCAGGAAAGAAGCAAGCAGGCGAGTCAGGGATGATGAGAGAAGCTTAATTCGTAGAGAAGAGAAGCAGATTCTGCCCTTTAATTGCTGTTGCATATCATTCCAACCTGTTGTGGATGGAGTGATGACAAAAGAGGGTTATCTCTTTGAGAAGAAGAATATTTATAAGTATATTAAAGAGAACCACCTCAATCCATGTACTGGGAAGAAGCTCATGCTGAAAGACTTGTTTCCCGTTCATTTCTATAAGAATGCAGAGGGCGAAATCCATTGTCCTGTAACATATAAGGTGTTTACGCAGTACTCGAAAATTGCGGTGATTCGAACTTCAGGAAATGTGTATCTTTATGACTGTATCAAAGACCTGAATATTTCCCAAAAGAACTGGACAGATCTTATTTCTGGTGAACCTTTTACAAAGGATGACATTATCATTCTTCAAGATCCGTCGCAACCAGAACTCCGAAATGTTTCCAAATTTTACGCAGTAATCAAAGATGAAGAAGAGCGAAGTCGTTCCCGGACTGCTAATGTAAAGATCAGTTCCGGTTTACAAAAGATCGTTGATAATGTTTGAATTTTCGTAGTACTAGTAATTGTAGATCAAAAAGAAAGCAGAGGAAAAGAAGAAGCAGGATGAAGCTCAACGACTTCAGGATGCTCAGAATCGGCCTCGTTCTCTGAATATCTCCTCTTCGTACGCTTCTTCATTGACCTCTACAGCAATTACAGTATGTTGCTGATACTATTTGTGATCTGAAGATGAATGCGAAGTATGAATATGCTTCTGACAAGGAAATTGAAACACGTCGATACGATCGAATGCGTCGAATGAAGAAGAAGGGATATGTTCAGCTGGTTACGAATATGGGAACACTCAATCTGGAGATTCACTGTGATTTGGTTCCAATGACATCCGAGAATTTCCTAGGATTATGTGCATCTGGTAAATACAACGGCTGTATGTTCCATCGTCTTATCAAGAATTTCATGATTCAGGGAGGTGATCCTACTGGTAAGGAATTCTCGAATTTATTTATTCTCAAGGTACTGGAACAGGTGGAACATCATTTTTTGGCCATCCTTTTAACGATGAATTCCATCCTTCGTTAACACACAAAGGAATGGGTGTTGTGAGTATGGCAAACAGTGGTCCCAATACCAATAACTCTCAGTTCTTCATTACCTTCAAATCAGCCTCTCATCTCGATAATGTACATTCTGTGTTTGGACGAGTTGTTGGAGGTTTGAATGTGCTTCAAGAGATGGAGCTCGTCAAGACGGACAGTCAAGACAAACCAGTGAAGCCCATCATGATAGCAAAAACAATCGTGTTGGTGAACCCCTTTGATGAGCTGGATGAACTGCTGAAAAGAGAACTAGAGCTTGAGAAGCAAAAGGAGGCTGCGGAGAAGGAAGAGACCCCAAAGCGGCCGTTGGATAAGAAGGAATTGGATGAAGAAAAGAGGAAAAGAATTCTGGAAGAATTGGAGAGACAGACTGCTGCACATGAGGAGAATGGTCCTGTTGTCAAGAAACCAAAAGTGGGAGGATTTGGGGATTTTTCAAGCTGGTGAAGTGTTTGTTTACAATATTCTGAATAAAAACTCACGGGGAATTCCTTGAATTTGATTTCACGGGAATTCATAAGTATAAGAAACAACATACGTCCAGTAAAATGAAATATATAACGTTTCAGGGATGTAAGGATGCTTCAAGAAGACTAATTTTGTAGCTGAACAATTGAGATATCGAATCATTGTGGCGACCCTAACTCGAAAACCAGTTGTAATCACAAATATTCGTGAAGATGATGAAAATCCTGGTTTAAAAGGTAAAAGAACGGAAAATAACTGAGAATTGTAGATTACGAGGTCAACTATCTCAAATTGGTCAATCATCTGTCCACTGGCTGTGAAATTGATATTAATGAAACAGGAACACGTTTACTTTATAAACCAGGTAGGTAATTTGATTATTTGGTTTAGGGAACTAGGTTTTATTAACGGAGGAAATTATCAGTTTGCCTGCGGTACAGAAAGAGGAATTGGCTATTATATAATGGGAATTCTTCCTTTGGCCATCTTTGGGAAGACTCCTTCTCGGATTGTTTTCACTGTATTTTTGATTAGCTTGAATCATGATTAGGGAATTACAAACAACACAATTGACATTAGCGTGGATATTATCCGAATTGTGACTCTTCCACTACTCTCGAAATGGGGCTTATCGGAAGGGTGCTCGTTACAAATCAAGAAACGAGGCGTAGAGCCTTTGGTAATTCTTTCACTATCGTTTAACTCTAGGGAGGAGGTGAAGTGATTTTCAACTGTCAGAATGCTCGTGAATTGGAACCAGTAGAACTAATAGAAAGTGGAGTGGTAAAACGTGTCCGAGGAGTCGCATACACTATGCGGGTATCTCCACTCTATGGGAACCGAATCATTGACAGTTCGCGAGGGTTGTTCAATAAATTCATTCCCGATGTGTAGGCACATCAATCCTGGTTCACTCATAGTCATATCTTTACGGATCACTATACTGGAGAAGAAAGTGGTCGTTCTCCTGGTTATGGAGTAACTCTGTTAGCGGAAACAACGGAACATTACAACTATGCCGCAGAGATGATGGGAATCGAAGGGCAATTACCTGAAGATCTCGGAATGGCGTGCTCGGAATTGCTGTTAGAAGAAATTGCGCGAGGTGGCTGTATTGACAGCATTCACCAACCCTTGGCAATTTTGCTTATGGCATTCTCTCCAGAAGACGTATCAAAGATTCGGACAGGTCCACTAACGACAACGAGTGTAAAAGTGATAATGAAGATGTGTTGTGATTTGTAGTTATTGAGGTTGCTAAAGGAAATGATCGGAATCGTATTCAAATTGCGGAATGAAGGAGAGAATGAAGGTGTACTAATTAGTTGTGTGGGAAGTGGATATAAGAATATCTCTCGAAAGGTTACATAAGTCGTTTTATTTGGATTGTGTTTGTTTCAAACACGATATTGCCTTCGTCGCTCATTTCTCTTCTCTGTTAGTAACTTGATCTGCTACTTCTCATAATCCAAATTCAATAACCTACAGAAAGTCCGTATGGAGTTTTGAAGCGATGGACTGTCGAATCAAAGAACTCCTGCAAATCTCTTCCTTGATCTAGGTGTCATAATATTGATCCATATATACCGATTTCATATTGATTTGCTTGAATTAACATATCCAATTTGTCAAAGTCAAACACATAATGCGACGCAATTGTCTCCTGTGCCTCATATTCTTCCCACAGACTTAGAAATTCATCAGCTAGAGCCTTGGGGAAATCAGCAGTAATTTGCAAAAAGGCATTCTAGAGGTAACCAATCGATATAAAATTACATACACGTTCCCGTTCATGCTTCTCTTCTTCTGTTACATCATCCACAGGAGTAATGTCACCCACAATCGACTCTCCCAAGTCATGAATCAAACCCATCTTCATGCAACTATGATGAATGATGCAAAATATAATTACTGGACCTTGTCAACGAAGGGATCCTCAATAAAGAATGCCATCATAGCCTATTGCATAAACAGTTGACATAAGCATATACAACTCTCCACGAATGATCAGCAATCGATTCTGGGTCTTCCACATTACGATACACCCATCCAGTTCGCTTTGTTTTCTATTATCAATCCAAAATAGAATCATAACTTTGAGATTGTTACAAAGATCTAAAAAATCACCTAAGACTGCAGGATTCATGGAAAAGCTGGAATTACGCCATTGCGGATAGTTGCCTAACTCTAATCCTACGAATGGACTCATCACTTGTGTGCTATCTATTCGTACTCTGACACATAGTTATCTCGTGTGTTGATTCAGTATCTTGTATCAACAAATCGGAGTGAGAAGAAGTCTTATGCACAGCAAATCAGAGGAGCTATTGGGTATATGTTGGTATTGATGTGTAACGATGCAGATATGATGGTTTCCCAGAACTACACCTTCTTGAGGATTCCTCAGAAATTGATTATGTAATCTTGTTATTCACACCTTAGAAGCATAGAATATTTTAAAAGATAGTAAAGATATAGTGGATTCAAAGAAATGTCGTCTTCTTCCTGGTAGTTCATCTCCGAGAAGATGATATCTAGGTACAAAGAAAGAGGCCTTTCCTGTATTTATAGTAGCGAATCCCACACTTTCAGCGATCAAGGATCTCGACAGTCATTGTGATGAGATTCTAACCTCACGAAAAGCTGAACAATATGGACTAACTCACGATTTCAACATGACCAATTTCCTAAACATTCCTGAAGGAATTCCGGAGTATCGGTGGTACTATTGCATCATGAAGTGGTTATGAGAAAAGTCTATCACTTCTAGAGACATCATTCGTGATTGTCAGCATATTTTGTCAGTCCTTGCTCTTAGCAAGTGTCGAGAGACTTGTTGTCACATGAATGCAACGGCAGATATTGAGTATCTCTGTTCATGTCATCCAAAAACGATGAAATGTTGCGCTATTGACTACAATTACCACAATATCAATCTAAATACCCTCCGACTTGTTAATCTTCATTCCTGCTTCGCATCGTGAAAAGTATTGGTGAGAGATGAGAAATAGGAATTCCAATCCTTCTAGCGAAGTTCAGCACGAAATGTCGTTTATTCTGCGTCGACTGTATCGATTGTACTTACACGGCTATTATCAACATTTTGACGTCTATCAGCAGGAAGAAGTATGTTATGATGACAGAATGGACATTAGATGAAGCATCACATGTATGAGAAGTTTTACTACTTTGTAGCTGGAAGCTCTCTTCTCTCTGAGCGTGATATGAGACCGTTTCTCTCTTTGGATGAAATGAGGAATGCAGTATATGGTCATTTGTCATTTGTTTGTTCAACTTGATCATGGACCTGCCTCTTTCGAGGGAAGAGAAGAGGAAAAATAAAAAGAAGGAAAGAAAACGACAGCAACGACGGTTGATTGCAATTAGTCATCAAAAGCTGGTGGACGATTCCGAAATGGATAATGCTAAGGATGGTGAGATGGAAAAGAAAGAAATTGAACAAAGGAAAGATACAATAACAATCAATGAAACAGAATGTTGCGAATGTGATTCAAGGGATATTCGATATCGATGTGATAATTGCAAGAAAGTATATTGCGAAAAGGTAGAGAAAGGATGGCTCTTCAATCTAGTGTTATGAACGAATTCATAGAGAATTACAAAAGTCAAAGAATGAATTTCACATGGATGTTGTTGATCTTCTGGAAGGCATTCGGGATTTCAGTGAATTGATACAACCAATCAGTCGGGCAGATGAGTTGATTGAACGAAGTGGGATGGTTCGGAGTCAGGCAGAACAGTCCACACCCAAGTCCATGAATGTCCAGCAGCCGAAGAAACAACATTCTGGATTGCGTTGCATCAAGTGTTTTGAGTTGTTAGTCCACGATGATGAATTCCTGTTTGGAAGTGGCTTGAAAATGACATGTAGATATGCAGGTGGAAAACTATTGACAAACCCACAAGTTTTAAAAGAACGTCATTGGGATGCTTTGCATCATCGCAGTGGAATCGTGTGAATTAATCGTCAATTTGATGAACAGGTTTATTGCAAAAATATGCACAATGTTGGACGCGTTATCCGAGCTACGTATGCGAATCAAGGAATCACTTTCTACAAGTTACAAATCGAGAAAACAACATGGAAAGAAAACTTTGTAGAAAAGTAATGCTATTGGGAGGAACTCAAGAATAGTCCAGCTTATCGAGATTCGGTGATCATAAAGGAAAAGCCAGTTGGCATGACACGTCCTCTGATGCCTTGTGAACTAGATATGGTCTCTTAGACTGTTTGTTCAAGAATGGTCGTTGCCAAATGTATTCAATTCCCGTGACAAACGTCAGAATGGATTCTTTGTTTCCCCACGACAAGGGGCAATGCGAACTGATATACATTTCGTGGTCCAATGCAGTTCAAAAGCCTTCTCATATTTGTGACTATATTAATCAGTGTGATTACAACTGCATGTTTTCTTACCTCCGAACAGTCAATCAAGCAGGAGTCAGGTCCTTCCTTTTTAGCAATGATTCGAGACAGATCTATTTGCAGTGTGAATCAAATGTTAGATGCAGTTACAGGCAGTTTATTTGTTATGGATAAGAAGCGTACGTATACCGGTCCAAAGTTGCCAAAAAGTGAGTTGAAAGCTGTAACACCTTCTAAGGTGGAAGGAATGATGTGTGATAATTGGGTGGTTGTGACTTCTGTTAATGCTCCTACTGTTGTGGTAAAGCAGCTTGCTGATTCGAAAGAAAATCTTTGTTTGGTTGTTGTAGCAGATAAGAAGTCACCTACTGAGTATCATGTGAATCGAAAGCATGTCGTTTACTTGACAGTAGAAGACCAGATGAAGCTTCATTACCACATTATGGACATGGTTCCTTGGAATCATTTTGCCCGTAAGAACATTGGTTTCCTTTATGCCATGGAACATGGTGCCAAGCAGATATTCGATTTAGATGACGACAACGAGCTGATTTCAACAAAGGATATTCTTCAGCAAGTATACAAGAAGGAAAAGAAGACCTTCAAGTTCATTAACACAACTCAGTATGTAACAAATCCATACATGATTTATCTCAACCAGAAAGGTGAGTATATTTGGCCTCGTGGTTATCCTCTTGATGCAATCAAGATGCCTCACAATTACACCTTCATTGATGAACCTGTTGATAGTCCTGATTCCAAAGTGAATAAAATTGGTGTAATCCAGTACCTTCAGAATGTGAATCCTGATCTCGATGCCATCTTCCGAATCACATCCACAATTCCTCCTACATTTGATGAGTCAATAAACTATTGTGTGATTCTGAACAAAAAGTCGTTCTCTCCTTGGAATGCCCAATCGACTCTATTTGAATATAACTCTTTCTGGGGTATGTTGTTACCAATGACAGTACATGGGCGTGTATCTGATATCTGGAGATCGTACTTCACACAAAAGGTGATGTGGGAACGCGAGAAGCTAATGGCATTCTGTCCGGCAATTGTGAATCATATCCGAAATCAACATCGTCTTATCAAGGATTTCGATGCAGAGATGCCATTATACACGCAAGCAGAAGCCTTATTGAAGTTCTTGAATGAATGGAAACCAGAGCGTACAGACATTCCTGGAATGATGGAAGACATGTATATTGAGATGTATGAACGTGGTATCGTTGAATTGAAGGATGTGGAATTTGTACAAGAGTGGATTAGAGATTTGATCCAAGTTGGTTATAAATTTGAGTGATTTTGTTTTTGTTCAACAAACAGAATAAGCATTCCCTTTCTGCTTACTCAAACTCTTGTAGCGACTCTTAACATCATTTGGAGTTCGGTTCTGTAAGGTCTATACATCACAATCAATCACCATCTCCACCTTAGCGATAGCAGCCCACTTGTTGCCCCATTGCCTCTGTAATTGCAAAATTGTCTCATCTTCTTCCTTACTCCAATTCCTATCCATTATCTCTCACTCCATAAATCGACCCTTTTCTGACATTCGGACCGATATAATTCATATAACGCTCTCGACATTTGCTATTGATCCTACCAGGAATATACTTTGCAACTGTATCCCAATCATTATCACCAAATTGTCGAACACAGTCTAGCAAAATCTGGTCTTCTTCCTTACTCCAATTTCCCTTCCGAATTCCGGCCTTCAATACCTTCTGATAACGTTGCATGCATTGTGTGTTATCACGGCTTGGAACATCTAGTGATCATTGATTATCAAGGATTCCTGTACATTTGCTTACTTCCACCCAATTACTCTCTCCCACAATAGCTACAGCTTTACGAAGTGCCTCGTCTTCTTCTGGAGTCCATTTACGGCTTGGTTTGGGTGTTTTCATTAGAGGACTGAAATCATGAGAATGTCTGAATGCTTACATGACACTTTGAACGATGCGTCCATGTACTTCACCTGTCAATATCTCCTTCTTCTTCCTATCAATGCCTCGATTGCGTCTCTAGAATCATACACCACGACCACCACTACAGAATCTGATGAGTTTGGAGAATCAGGCACAGACGCAAAGCTTGACGACGCCACACTGACACCAATGGAGGAAGAAAGTGCATACGAAGAAGGAGAGAATGATGGTCGATCGTGGACAGAAATGTGTTCAGATGGAGGCGAGTGAGGTAGGGGTACAGCGTACATGGGGGGTGAATTCGCAGACGAAGGTGAATGAGGTACAGGGTACATAGCAAGTGAATTCAAAGATGGAGGTGAATTCATTAGGGGTACAGCGAGCATGGGGGGTGAATTCATGGAAGGTGGTGAGGATGGAGCCAAATACGAACGTTGAGGCTTTAACGAAGGAGGCTGCGGAGGGATAGGATAAGAAAGCCTTTGTGTTTGCTCCTTCTGTGGACCAGACACAAAACTGATAGGCTGTTGCGGTAGTGAAGTTTCCACGGGAATATCTGGAATCTGGATTTCTAGAGAAGGAATTGCGCTTAATGAAGGAAGAGTTGTTCGCACCTGAGGTAAGTAAACAGATGGAACTGGAGAGAAGGAGTAAGAAGGCTGGGATGGGAGGAGAAGGGAGTTCTGATTACTTCCCGTCTCCATTCCAAGATTCAACGAGTCTTGGTAACAGAAGTTGGGTATGCGCAATGAAGCTTCGGAAGTGAGATTGTAACGCTGAGAGGACGTCTAAATGTGATAAGAGAAAATGGAACGAACGGAACTGCGTATATCCAATTCCTTCCCAGACCAAATATCTTCGCTTGGAAGAGTCGAATTCTCCCGTTTAGGAAAAGGACGTGATCTAAGGATCAAAACAGATGGAATGAAATACAATATTAGTGAATTTGTCAATTCGACTCCTTGACTTGCTGTTCCATCCAAGCCCGTAGATTCCATCAACGAGAAGCCCAGTAAAGGATCTGGCTGAATTGCAATTGGATCGTCACCAAAACTACTAAAGGCGATAGCAGGATTCTCATTCACCTAGAATCACAAACCTCCAAGAAACGAACATTTCCAAGATCCACTAGATTATCACTTGCTTCTTGTCCACTGTGTGTATCTCCCAAAATCCTATCTAGAGGAATGCCACCCAAAGCTACAGAAAACACACATATAGGAACCTACATCGATTGTATTCATTCAAACTATTCTGTAAGTGCTCCGCTCCAGCGCCAGACCAAGACGACTGAAGAAGATTACTTAAACTTGTTTGAAGACGATCGTCATCTTTGTTATGAAGATCTTCTGGGGTTGCTTCTTCTGTACTAAAAACTACTATATTTTCATTGACTACATGCTACTTGTATTCACTATCTTACTCCTAGGTTCATTCAAGTCCATCACTAGCTAGAGACAGGATTATAGTACGAAAACTGGATGATAAATGAGAATCGAGTGCCAATCAATTTTTCCGTAATAACCAAAATCGGCTTAAATCCAACACTTTAGCCAATTCAAATCCGATTAATGGAAGAGGAATCAATCAGAACAGAAAACAAGATTCCTATCAAGAAGGATTTGTTGTTGAACGGAGCGAAACGAGCTATCAATTGTCTTGCTTGGGATAAGTCAGGAGCTCGACTGATTTCGGGAAGTAGTGACCATCTAGTGCGACTGTATGATTTTGGAGGAATGACAGTAGAGCATGAGCCTTTTCAGTGAGTTGAATGATTTGGGACATTAGATTATAGTCAGTTCAGTGTAGCTCAAGGTCAGTCTGTGTATTGTGTCAACTACAGCACATGTTCAGATCAAATCATCGTTTCTACAGCAGATGCAAAGCCCGTTGTTTTTGACAAGAATGGAAATCAAGTGCGCAAGTTTATCAAAGGAAATCCCTATGTTTTGGACAACAGCAAGACACCAGGTCACACAAATACGGTCTATGCTGCTTGCTGGCATCCATCCAGGAATGATATTTGTATGACTGCCTCCTTGGATGGAACCTGTCGTATCTGGGATATGAATGGCCAAACATCCTTCGATGAACTGGAATCCAGAGATGTGATGCGTGCAAAGAGCAAGCGCGGTCTTCGGATCGGTATAACAAGTGCTTGTTACAATATTCAGGGAAATGGAGTTGCTTTGGGGTGTGTTGATGGAGGAATTCTGATATTTGATGAAAGAAGCCGGTAGAAGAGAAAGGAGAGAAATGATGCTTAGTTGGGCTCGAGCGACAACTACAAACTATACAACCCATACAGATGCAGTGATTGATATCCGGTATCATCCTTCGGGTCAATTGATTACTACACGAGGACGAGATAATGTGGTCTGTTTATGGGATTCCCGAAATATGAAAGTATTCTAATATTCGTAGACTCATTCATAGAAACCATTAAAGTCGATTCCAAATATCAACGTATTCGGATTCGGCTGCAATGTCACATTCAGTCCGGATTCGAAGTTGATGGCTTTTGCGATTCCTTCGGACGATGAATCACAAACACTCTCGAAATTGAATGTATACGATATCTTTGCTCCTACAACCAAACCCATGCATGATGTTCGTTTTGAAGTTGACTTCTAGATTCAGTTATTCGTTTGAAAAACCTCTTATTCCATACACAGTGTTATGGCATGATAAGTTGAATCAGATGGTGGTGGGAATGAATGATGGTTCAGTTCATGTATTCTATGATCCTACCATGAGTGTTCGAGGTGCTGTGATGGTAGAAGGACGCACTGTAGGAAAATCAGAGTTAGATCAGGAATAGAAAACTCGAAGGAGAGAAATGCAATTTGGGAGAAAGGATGCTCTAGCATATGCTCCTGAGTCAAATGATGATGACATTCGCGATAACCGCGATGATCCAAAGAAACGAGATAATCGACCAGGAATTAAGAATCCGTATATACCTTCTATTTTCCTCATTTTCAGATTCTTACCAATTTATGCTCAAGTTATTCATAATGCTGGTTCAAGCATGTGGGAACGAAGTGATCCAATCATTCCTGAGACTGGTCTACCAATGATCAGTGGAGGTCAAGGACTGGGATTCGAAGAAGCTGAAGTAATGTCAGCAGTGGATCGAAAGGAATTGAGTAGGAGTTGGATGAGGAGATGATGCTCAGATATGGACCCTCGAGAAGCTCTGTTGAGACAAGATAAGAAGCCTGCGAATAAAGAAATTGAGTACTTTACAAAGGTGTTTCAAAAGAACCAACCAGAGCGAATTTATGCAAAACGAACATTGGAGGCAGATTTGGATGAAGAAGAGGAAAGGAGGAGAAAACAGTCGAAAGTCAATCATTGAATTGTTTGTTTGGAATAGTTGTGGATTGGGCTGGGTGAGAATGTATATACAAAGCTATTCTGCAGATTCGGAACTGCGTTCCGATGGAGGAATGACAATACAGCGTTAGAGTCGGAATTATCATATTACTCGTAGAAACACACCCACAGTCATTCTTTCAACAGCAAAATCCACTGAATTCAACTGTGATCCTCCCTTCAGGAGAACCTTCCACCCAGATGTTGCAACAGACAACCTCCGTTGTTATAAACCAAGCAACAAATCCAGAGTTCCTTTCACCTGGCATGTTGAACGACACCTCCAATATAGGTTCGATCATCAATGATCAGTCGTTGCAGAGAACAAGTATTGCGTATTCAGATGCCAAACGTATTCGTATGACAGATGTGAGTACTAATGTTGTTGTTTATTGTTTAGATTCCTTCAACACCTCTTAAGCGAATGGGAAAGAAGGATTTGATTCAAATGGGAATCAATCGGTTCTTCACGTCAACATCTCTTTATAAACGCAATGTATTTGTACTGTAGTTATGTAACCGATAGTCAGGAAGTCTGCCCACCCTCGAAGAAATTGAAAACGACCCAAAACAATACTATCCATTTCTGGTGGAGATTCTTCAGTGTTTCGGTAGTAACTACTTTGATAAACAGGGAACAGAGCGAGGTCGTGGAGGAGAGATTTCGATCAGTCAGAAGGTGAATGGAATTCTGGATCGCATTGCCATGGTACTCGTTCCTTCAAGTTTACAACTGTAGGTGGAAAAGCAGTGGCAAACCGATGAAAAGAACCCTGATTTCCCATATATTAGAAAAGCGTGGAGAAAGTGCATTTCGGCATTATGGGAACGCATATGGAAGAAGATGAACTCGAAGAAACCGGCAATTGGTATGAGATACCTCTGATGAAGGAGTGGTTACCTAAGGTCCCATCCACTCAGT
>JABLTK010110789.1_pt1 | contig 25119 bp, 29 predicted proteins | sample 7160131 | NCBI WGS metagenome assembly JABLTK01 (sample SAMN14651221, study PRJNA627086) | human gut metagenome | isolation source: feces | host: Homo sapiens
AAAAGAAATCTCCGAAGCGGGGAATCGAACCCCGGTCGTCCGCGTGACAGGCGGAAATACTTAACCACTATACTACTTCGGAACTGAAAATGGAAATGGATAAGAGTATAAAACTATAAACAAAACGACAGTTTCAACATTCTACTAAATGAGGTGACAGATCTTTGCTATGGACTGTGAATGTGTTTGTGATTCAATAAACACTATGCAATTCAAAGCCATTACTCATCATATTCCTCTTCCTCTTCCTCTTCATACTCTTCTTCCTCTTCTTCTTCTTCCTCCTCTTCCTCTTCATCTTCGTCATCATCATCATCGTCATCATCACTATCATCATCATCGTCATCATCACTATCATCATCGTCGTCATCGTCATCTTCATCCTCATTCTCTCTCTCCTCATGAATCTCAGCCTTCTTAACGAACTGATCAGGATTCTTCTGATACACAACAGCCAGTGTGCTCAGATTAGCAATCAACAGATCCAAGAGTGAAGACTCGATACCCTCAGCAGTATCACTGATCACAGGATGCTCAGCCAATACAATCTCTGAGGCAGTATCAGGATCCATGGACAGAAGTCTCCAGTAGATGTAGCCACGATCACGAATATCAGGATTATCACAGTTCTGAGTTACTGTGTTCAGAATATCCTTCACCAACTCCTTGGTATCACCAGGACGCTGGAGGAACAGCTTCACAGTGGCAGTCAGAAGAGACAGCTGTACATTTGGAGGCTCATCATCAAATCCATCCAGGAAAGTCTCCAGCAATTCATCTGAATTGTCAATACGATCTGCGTACTCTCCAATGATCCAAATCATGGCTGACTTAGCCTCAGGTTCATCCAATGTATCCAGATTCTGACAAAGAGTACCAATGATGGACTCATACTTATTGGGATAACGACGGAAGATATCTCGAATCACAATAATAGCTTCCTGGACAACGTAGTTGGTCTTCTCTTGAATCAACTGGAGTAGAGCCTTCACACAACGCTCTGAAACCTTCTCCAGACGAATAGCCAAACGACCAATCGAACGTACAGCCTTACGAATCACTTCCACATCAACCTCCTGAGCATATCCCTTGAACTCTGTCAACACTTGCTCAATATTACGCTCAGTAGCCAACTTCACCATAATGTCCATCTTCTCCTTCTTCACGTAGATTGGATCATTATACTTACAGAAGAACACACGAATCTCTGTCTGTAACACATCAGGACGCTTCTGTACAATCAGATTGATGTTGCGCAACGACACATATTGGATCTCAGGATGTTCATTCGACAGAAGAGTCACAAGTGGAGGACCCATCTTACGCACCATAGCACGAATACTATCCTGACGAGTGATATGCTCCATGTACACCATTATCACCTTAATAGCACTCAGCACTACAGCTGTGTTACTATGCTGCATACGAGCCTGAATACGCTCAATCACAGCCTCAGCCTCACGTTCATCACGAGGTTCATAACGAGCCAAAGCATCCAGAATATACACTTGACCCCATTCCGAACACTCAGTCAGAGCCACAGTCAGCTTCTGCAACATGGATGTAGTAATCTTCATCACCTCACGAGGAGAGTTATCCTGAATTTCACAAAGAGCAGCCACAGCATTTGCCACCACAGCAGAATTCTCATCCGAAATCATATCATGAAGAGAATCAATGAAACCCTGTTCCTCCACCAGACTTGGACTAATATCATACAGCTTGCAAATACACATAGCAGCAGTCTTACGTACATAAGGATCCTATTCATCACTTCATCATATAGCAACCAACTGAATCAGAAATACACTTACGAAGAGGCTCCGTCAAATACTCACAAATACGCTCCACATGAATGCAACCCATTGTACGAACAGCAAGAGCACGAATCAAAGGATTCTGATCTGAAGCATCCTATTCTATCATTTTCATCCTCCTTTCACATACACGGATGAATGACTGGACAGCCAGAAGAGCCAAATCAGGCTTCTCATCAGCATAGTTGATCAAATACAAGTACACCAACTTCTTCATCTCAATGTCTCCCTGCTGCATGCAGTTAATGATATCAATGAACAACTTTGACACATCCTGACCCACAGTCATCAGAGCAATAACCTTCTTCAAAGCGTCCTTCTTCTCATCCATATTTGTAGATGCAAGCTGGTCTTTCATTTCATTGAGCTCTCCTATTCATCACTCTTCTCTCTACGCAACCTACCCTTCTTGTTATCTCCGAAGAACTTCTTCTCCTTACTCACCACTTTCTTGATAATATCCATGATTTACTGATATATGACTCTTATCACGGAGTAATTGTGAGAATCAACGAAATGCAAGATCCGACACACACTATTCTTTAATACCTATTTGTCATGCACTACGACATGCATGCAAGTGAGAACGAAGGATCGACAATTACTCTGTTCTCCTTGTTGGTGCAGTTGAGTGTTTAGTAATCCAGTTATCTCATTTTAATCCTCTTTGGTTATGTCATCGAAGACAGTCTCTCAAAGGTTACCTAGTTCTCAGCAACTTTTAAATTGGATTCTTGAAGGTTGGTTTGAAACTGACATATGACTTAGATTATGGAAATAACTTCCGAGACGTTTCACTAATTGTAGAAGGGAAGCAACTTCAGAAAGCCACGAGTTTGATCGATTTAAAGCTGATCAAAAGAGTTATCACCATTCCAGATAGTATTGTATTCTACGAGTTTATAGTTCGATGTTGAATCTCTTAATAATATGTAGAAAAGTGGAAAGAATGAGGCGATTCGTTTTTGTCTTCCCGATCACTGTAATTGTTCTCAGTTCGCGTCCAACTTATCTGCGAACAAATCTATTGTATTTGTACTCTCTTCCATTTCTGGTCATTGGTAGTGTGAACATATGCTTGCAATTGCTTTGTTGAAGCATATGAAAATCGAAGTTCCAACAAAGAAGGTCAATTTAGTCGATGTTGTAGAATTACTATGATATGTTTCTTAATCATTCAAATTCCTTTTTATCCGCATGTGTTGAATTCAAATTCGGGTCCAATGAAACAAGAGAGTATTATCATACAAATCTATACCATTCTCAGGTTTTTATTTCTCTTTGATTGAAGTGCGAATAAAACTCTGTGAATGGACGTGGATACAATTCTTGTTACATTGGGTCATCTTCCACTGGTACGAAATCTATAATTCCCTATGACATTCCAGACAGTTCGAAAACATGTTTATGACCTTGTTACCTTCGCAAATGCTGTTGACAGTGCAGTGAGTCTTCTGGACTCTGGTTCAAGTCGGCATTCTAGTTCTGCAAATCTTGCTGGTGAGAGGTGGTAATGAAATCCTTATTTGATCCAATAGTGATTTGGTGACGACTTCTTCCAGTAACTCCAATAATCCTACAAACGCGAAGCAGACAGATTTGTCAAAGAGCATTATGAGTCTTCGGAGACTGTATCTCTGCTTCAGCGATTTGATCGACCTCCTGGAGTCTTGTGCTGAAGCACTGGATGACGGTAAAAGGAAATCTCTATATAGTCAGATAGAGCCATCTGTCGGTCTGGTCCGAGTAGCTTTCTGTTGGTTCTTATTATCCTGTAGAATACATTGAATGAGATTCGAGACCGTTATTACTGTACGTTAGAAAGTCGAGGAGTTCATCTGGCCTTCTCTCAAATCTTCAGTTGTTTAGATTCTTTTGTCGCTGCTATTCACCAGGAGCGAGAGAATATGAAGAGTGTGAAGGAAGTCGGAGAGCATCCGAACATCCTGCTCGTGTTGATGTCGGGTGTATCATTTAGAGACGTGCAAGAGTCTACTCAGCGGTATATTCCTCGAAGTGACGTCTTTCCATGTGATGATCGTCCTCTTCCGATCCCTTCGTTTGTCGAATCCGACCTAAGTGATAGTTATATGAAGCCTTCATCTCCGGGTCTATTGGACTGGGATCAGATGAATGAGGGTGGATCCTTTGGCCTCCAACTGGATGGTGAGGAAGACATTAAGACACCGATTCGTCGTCGTCCTCATCCAATGCATTCGCGTAGTAACAGGTAGGCTTTGGAGAGGAATATTATCTAGTCCATCGATTGGTAAGCCTGTGAAATATCCCAATATTGCTCATTTCGCTCATACGGCTATATCGCTGCCGAATCACTATTCAGCTGCAGGAGGAGAATGTCCAGGCAGGGCAACTGTCCTTACTGGTCAGCTACCACCTGTTCATGGTGTACGTACATCACTGGAGAAGACTGGAGCACGCAGCGAGCTAAAAGTAGACGAAGTGCCGACGATGGGTCACTACTTGGCGCAATCGGGATATGATGTCGTCTATAAGGGAGAGTGGGGACTTAGTGAAGTGCAAGCATTCCAGGAACATCCACTTTTAGACCTCCTGGGTGTGGAACGGGATACAGGGGAGGATTTACAGCCATTTGGCTTCCAGGGATGGGAGGCGCATTGTGGAGGTGATTGGTATCAGCGCAGTCTGCAGACCACGAGTGAGGCTCTGGAGTACGTACGTCGACGTCAGTCGGTCATGTCGGCTCAGAGTTTACGAGGAAGCCAACCACCACCGTGGGCCTTGGTAGTGAGTTATCCAGATATCATGCCGAACTTAGCAGAGGTCAGTGATGGCTGTCAGGAGATTGTCGAGCGAGATAGCGAAGGTGGAGATAATGACTGTTATGTTAGTGGGAGTCTCTCCTTCGGGAACATGCATGATGTGACGACAATCCGTCAGCGAGATCGAAGTAGGCGTATGAACCGTAATACGTGGTCAGGAGAAGCTCCAGAAGGACGTCCTGCGGTACAGAAACAGTTTATGGAACATTGTGAGCGTGTGGTGAAGATAGGAGTTGAAGAACAATATGAGGACAATGCCAAGCGACTGGACCAGATGTTGGGAGAGTTACTTCAAGAAGTACTCCGTAGTGATGGAGGTGACACAATCATCATTCTGACCTCTGTGAATGGGAACTGTGAGGGTGATCATGGTGTGTGGGGATGTTGTTACAATGCCTACAATCAGAGTATTCATGTTCCATGTCTCATCTTCGTGCCTACACAGTTCTATTCCATTCAACGTTCATTGCAACAGCACTCAGCCAGTTCCATGACCTCTTCAATCGATATCCTACCATCGATTCTCTCAATGGCAAGCGTAGATGCAAACGAGATGAAGCAGATCCTCACGGCCACACATAAGAAGGTTCCTACGCTAGTGGGGCAAAATCTGTGTGAGTGTGGGAAGGAACGACAACTGAAATGTGTGTATTATCAGAATGAGGATGTAGCCATGCCGTTGCCACGAGCTTCCTCCTTCTCTGTTCTCTCTTCAGTATTTGAAGAGTCACACTCTTTCACGGAGCATATCACGTTGAAACGGTCAGTAGCAGCAATCATAACGCAAATCCAAGAGGAGACGGAAGATCGGTGTCTGAAACTATGTTACTATAGTAGTGATCCTCGTTCTTGTGCGTATTTGCAGACGGGCAAAGAGGATACAAGTCTTTGTGAATGGGAATGTTATGATCTAACGAATGATCCAGAGGAGGTAACGATATAATGGAAGTGTGATGTGTAGATGCGAAATCTTTGTTTTTGTGAGAAAGAAAAACCCATTATAGAGCGGTTGAAAACAATACTTCGCAATGAGTATTCGCGATTATGTGTCATTGTAGGAAATTTGAATTTTCATGATGGGAAGGATTCGGAGACAAAAGAGAACAAAGCAGCAACACGATTCTCTCTGTTTCATGTGTATTGTGGAGATCGAAAAAGTGTCAAGTGGCAACAGTTTTACGTGCTTGTACTTGCACTTGTTGTCAGTGCCATCGCGATTATTGTACGTTATTTATTGTCTTAGCATTGTTTGTTTCCATGGACGTAAATGAAATCAATTTGGATGATTTAGACAATTCAGACATCAGCAGCGGGTGGAATAGTTCTGAGGATGAAGCTCCTGTTATGGAAGTCGAGAGTGATAACCCCCAAGACATCCAACAACCACTGGATTATGAACAAGCGAATGAAGAGATTCATTGTATGGAAAGTGATGATGATCCTGAAACTGTTCCCCGTTCCCTTTGATGTAACATTCTCATATAATAGGTACAGAACATGAGATTTCTATGGATAAAATCGAAGTAGAAGAGTACAATATTGATCCAACTCTCAACATGTTACTTGTTCGAGCTGGTATTGTTTCTCATGTTCTCGATTCCAGTTACATTGTTGACGCAGGGCAGAATGCAAAGTGAGTTCGCATGGCAACATCAATGTCTAGAGCGATTGAAGAAAATACAATTTTGTTTCAAAAGAGTATGGAACCTGTTGGCCGTATTATGGAAGTGTTTGGTCAAGTGGAACATCCATACTATGTGCTTCGGTGGCCCAAAAGTAGAGATGATCCACATCTTGCTGTTGGAGATACTGTATATATGAATAATACAGATGTCCATTTCATTCTTCCAGCACAGTTGAATACTACTGGAACAGATGCCTCTAACTATTACGATGAAGAGCCATCTGAGAAGGAACGTGTACTGATTGAATGTACTGAAGATGTAAAAGGGGAGGAAGTTCCAGACGAGTCTGGTTTAACGGAAGTGAACTATCAGCAAGACTATATCATTCCCTCAGAAGCTCCCTATCGTGGGAACGCTCCTCGCATGCAACCTGCAGAAACAATACCAATACCATCTCCAGTATCTCAAGATACGAGCGGGATGGATATCTTGAGGAATTCATACTTTTAGTACATTGTTTCCCAAAACAAGTGGTGCTAGGTTATCCTTTCACATAGATAAGTGCAGTTAGGACCAATAGGAAGAATTCGAAATAGATCTAAGTTGCTGTTGATTCTACAGACACTCTTGTATAAAACAACGGTTGCAGAATAAAATATTTGATAAGCAAATGAACATGAGAGAGTAACTGAGAATCTGGTAAACAAGTGAGTCGAAGCATTTATGTCAGCATTTCAAAGATTGAACAGCATGTAACTCAGAATGAATGTGAGAAAGGGTTATGGAATAATGGAAGGTTCTGGAGTGAGTAGTAGAATTCTAAATCCCATTGATTTTAACATGTTTGAGACAATTGAGGATTTACTGGACCATCCCGATCATTTTGACAACGTTCAGAAGTATGCTTGAGTGATTATGACCTAGCAAATAGATCATATGTTCAAGCGATTGAAGCTATTGATGAGTATCTGAAATCAGATTCACAGAATAAGGAAGCCTTGGAATTGAAGATCAAGTTGTTGATGCGCGTTCAACGGTTTTCTTTAGCTAAGCAACTAGCAAAGCGGTGTTTGATGTTAGGAGGAGAAGAATCGAAGTATCTTGAGTTGTATGGAGATGCTTCTTTACAGTCAGGAGACTTTGAAGGTGCTGAACATATCTATGCACGGGCATATAAGTTGGATCCTGATAGTTCGTATCATTTTGGACAAAAGTACAAGCTTTGTAAAGAGCTGAACAAGATAAAGAAGGAAGGAAATGACTTGGTAAGTCGGCAGAAGATTGAAGAGGCGATTGTGGCGTATTCGAAGGGTTTGGAAGCATGTCAGAAACAGGAACTTGCATGTGGCTATGTGTTTTTAAATAATCGGTCTGCATGTTATATGAACAGTAAGCGATATCAAGAGGCCCTTGCCGATATTGACGCTTCACTTCAGTTGTATCCATATTTCTTCAAGCCATATTTGCGCCGTATTCAGTGTGTCAAGCAGTTGCAGCTTAGTGAGAGGATGAGTACAATTCCCAGTGATTATCTAAATGCTCTCTATACCATGGGTTTCAAAGATAAGGCAGTGAGTGCGGAGTATTTATCATTTTTGCGTCAGAATCGAGTCTTCAAAACCAATGTAAATCCTATTAGCAATACACAGGACTTGGATCGAGTCATTTCGATTAACCCAGATACTCTCATTGTGTTGGATATATATGCTTCTTGGTGTGGTCCATGCAAGATGTTGGCTCCGATTCTGGATGATCTATCTGTAACACATCCTACAGTGATTTTCTTGAAGGTTGATGCAGATAAAACACGAGAAGTCTCGACAATGTTCCATGTTGATGCATTCCCAACTATCGTGTTACTGAAAGGAGGAAAGACACTAGACCGCATTGTCGGTTATGATCCTGATAAATTGGAGATGATGATCAACGATCATATGGGATTGGAGGTTGACATGAAGGGAGTGAATTGGTTTTGTTTGTTGATATTAATTCTTTAACCATCTGATTTGAGAATGTATTAATTGAAGTGTATTAATGATTCAACAAGTGACCATAATAATAATAACTGGTAATTGATGATTAGAGACCATTAATTCAGTTCATTTATTCAACCCGCTCCTAGAATCCAAAATAAATGAATTGAATAATTGTTTCAACAAAGAGAGGAAAAGATTTAAATGATCTTGTTGAGAGATAAAACAGTACGCACATCGTCAACCGTCCTCATTAGATCTAAAAAGGGAAGTAACCGTAGTAGCTCTTTATCCTTGCCATCGCCGTACCAGCTACTGATTGGAATGGCATTCGCTACGAATAAAACTCTAACCCAATACACACATTTATCATACCGAAAACACTCCGGGTTGTTATCGACAATCATAGCAGAAGCAGCATTAGAACATGCAGTTTCCACTCGCTTGACCACTGTGCCATTTATTACCATGCAATCGTCTTTGTAGAGGCGTTTTCGAACTCGTCCCTTCGGATCAATAACGTTCAGAACAGCATCAGCATAAGGTTTCTCTCCAGCCGTGAATACAACCACGTTAAACCACTCGCAAACACGATCCAGAAACTCGTCCAGATAAGGGCGTTTGTACACATAAAAACTAACATATTTGTTGTTGCGCAATATCGTTACACCAATACTCTCTAGTGATGGGATCATCAACGATAGATCAGAATATCTGCAAGAATAGACAAGAGTCTCATCCAAATCCAGAATCAATGTATGACGATGAAGAGGGAGATGAATAATTGTCTCGCGCAACTTACAACCGTAGTACCGCAGATAATTGCATTTTGTTTTACCACGAATTCTCTTCTTGTATATATGTTGGCAATTGGAGAGAAGAAAACCTCGGACTAGATCCTGATCTTGACTACTTAGAAACCGAACCCAAGCAATCCATCGAGTAATCACCCTATAATTAATAAGATTCCAGAACTAAAACAGAAGAAACGAGTTGAATACCAAAGAAGAAAGAATAAAGATACATATGGAGAAACTAGATAATTAGTTAGCATCAGAGAACCTAGCATACCCAATAATAGCGATAAGAGATAGGATGATGTTATACCACTCAATCATGATCCAAACTGATCAAGAAGTAATTATCTTTGGTCAAATAACTAAAAGAAAGGGGATTCTCAATCTAGTCTTGAATCCCTAACCAAAACTGAATTAGGTAAAACAAGTAGATGTTATAAGAAGAGATGAAATGGAAGCTATTTGTTTGGGATTGGCTTATAAGGGCTGGGATTATAGCTTCTTAGAATATGATTGCAGTCAATAGTTCCGAAGAAATGGATTAATTCTGTATAATTCCAACAAGGATCTTCTTCAAGGAGATGTAGGTGATAAAGAAAGTAGAATTCCCGTGATCACCGAGTACAAAAGTAGGTATTTCTTTTACTAAAGGTCTTCTGTCCAATGTCCAATTCGAGTGAGCAGTGTGATGATAGAAGAGCTTATGACCTAGATCAGAAAACGACTGTTCTTGTAGCTACTGCTCTAGGTTTAGTCACGGCTCTCGCAGTGTTCATTTACAGAAGAAGGAATAATAAGACGAAGAGAAACGATAAGACTGAGAAAGAGACTGGTATTGGGATTTTTCTCCGTAAGTGATTTGTAGAAGTGGAGAATCAACAGAAGGATCTTGGTGGAGAAGAGGTAGCAAAAGGAGCATCTTCTCCGGTTACTTCTGCCTCTCCTATCGTTCCTGAATCTGTGTCTTCGGTTCCTGTAGTAGAAGAGATCCCCGCGTCTGAGGCGATTCCATCGTCTACAACATCCATCCCTTCATCTCCGAGTTCCTCTTCTGTCCCTACAGAGACTGAAGCACCTGCTCCAGACACTTCATCTGCTCCTACTCCTGCTTCTGTACCCACTCCTTCTCCTGCCAAGAAGAGTACTTCGTTTGTCGATCTTTACAACGGTGCAAAGAAACTTTTCAATGCTCAGAAGTATGAGGAAGCCCTCGTTCAATTCAATAAGGCTATTGAAGCCTCTCCTGCGAATAACAGTCAGATGAAGACTCTCATCTATTCTCGTGCCTCCTGCCTGAAGAAGCTCGTAGTCTTGATATTCAATAATGATGGATAGAACCGTTTGGAAGAAGCTGTTAGCGATTATACCAAGTGTATTGAATTGGATAGTAAGTACTCTCGTGCCTACAAGGCTCGTGCAACCATTGAAATGAGTCTCGATCGTCCAGAAGATGCAATGCGCGACTTCTCTTACTGCTATCTGTTAGACACACTTACTCATGGCGATATTCAACCTACTCCTGATGGTATGGAGACAGCAATTCAAGTGTTGGCGAAGAAGGATGTAGAGAAGGAACAAGAGCGTCGTCGTACTGATTCCTCTTATGTACCCACGTTACCATCCAAGCAGTTCCTTGCTTTTTACTTCAGTACCCTTGTGAGTGAGAAGAGTGATTGTTACAATTCGGAACATCTGCCATTGGAGGAGTTGACTCGTCGTATTGAGCATTATCCTGAAGAGAATGAACAGAAGTCAAAGGGAGACCTGCTGTTGATGCGTGGAGGACAGTATAAGAGTCAGCAGATGTATAATGAGGCGTTTGAAGATTTTAAGAAGGCTGCAGACCCAGAGAATGGGTGTACTCAACTGAAGACTGCCCAGCTCGAGAAAGCCACCTTCTTGAGTCTGTGTGGTGATGTAAATTCTTCTCATCCCATTCTGAAGGCCTTATATGAGAGTGGAGATCGGAATGTGAATATGCTGGTGAAGTATGCGTCTTGTCTGTTAGAGTTGGGAGATGAGAAGCATCGTGTGATCTTTGATGAGGCTGTGTCGTGCAATCCAAGTGAGAGTGATGGTTACTTCCATCGTGGTCAGATGTATTTCTTAGAAGGAAATACCGAGAAGTCATTGAGTGTAGACAAGAAGGGAAAAAATGAGGTGTAGGACTTGAAGGAGGCGACACGTCTTCAACCGAACTTTGCTATCGCATATGTACAGATTGCATTCTGTTATATGAACATGGGTAATGTGGATGGGTAAAAGAGAGAACGAAAGTTGATTCATAGTGCTATTGAGAGCATGAAGCGGGGTATTGCATGTGGTGACACTAATAAGGCTCAAGTTCTGAGTCATTTTGGTGAACTGTATATGTCGATGGGTCGTATGAAGGAAGCTGAAGACTGTTTTGCAAAGGCACAAAAAGAGAATCCTCGTTGGGTGTATTCATATGTGAATCAGGCCAACTTGGTGTTGCAGGTACAGCAAGATTATTTAGGAGCAGGAAAATTGTTAAAGAAGGCTATGACTATTGACAAGTCGTGTGTTAGTGTGTATCTCCAGATGGCTCAGTTGCATATGTTGTGTCAAGAAATGGACGATGCTACGGAGATGTTGGATAAGGGATTGCAAGAGGCACGAACAGAGAATGATATGCAGCAAGTATTTGCAATGAAAGAGACAATGACTTATCAACGAGCTGCCATGGAAAAGTACCAAGATTCCTTGAAGACAGAATAAATTCCTTTACTAACCTGTTTGTTAAGAAACAATGAACCTTTGACGACGTATTTCCTCCCATGTAACTCGATGATCTGGTCGTTTGTGTAGTTGATCATGTCTTCTCTTTGAGAAAGGAACATATTTCTTTGATTCTATGTGGGACTCATCGACAGACCCATTCCATTCATCGTGCCCAATGTACTGATTGATATCAAATGGTCGTGATTCCCAAGAAGTGATTTGTGGTTGAACCGTTTCCTCCACAGGGGGAATCGATGTACGATGATATCCTTCCTTTTCTTCTTCCTCTGCTGGAGCAATTGTAGTCCCATGATATACCTCTCTCTCTTCATTCTCTGCAGGGGCAATTCCAGTACTATGATATTGTTCTCTCTCCTCCTTTTCTGCAGGGGCAATTCCAGTCCCATGATAAACTTCCTTCTCCTCTTTCTCTGCAGGCGCGATTCCGGTCCCATGATATTCCTGAGATGCATGTTTCTCTACTACACTTGCTATGATTGCTGCTTCACGAACTTGTCTCTCACGTTTCCTCTGATTCATCTCCATACCTCTGTTCTCCTGATTCACTTCCATATCCTTTCTCTTGGGATCCTCTTCTTGACTTTGTGGACTCGCCTTCACTCCTCGTATCATCTCACCCATATTCACCGCCTTTCCAGGTTTTGCTACAACAACAACCTGACCCGAATAGATATTTCCTGCACGAATAATGGAGGATTCTAGTCTATCCAAATAACCTTTCTGATATTGAGCAGAAAACTGATATTCCTGGTTTACACGACGAATCATCGTTACAACATCATGTAAACTACCTTGAATGTGATAACTGGAACCATGGACTTCATGATTAGGAGTTGTGTAAACGATTGAAGTAATAGTATCAATACGACTGATTTCCGGAGTATCAGCAGAAAAGTAGCGTTGCCTAAAATTCAAAGAAGCAGTTGGACATACATTTTATTGAGATTTGAAGCAAGTGTGATATCACGAAGAGCCGTATCTAAACTCACATCCACGTGTTTTCCTTTCTCTATCTATCAAATAATAATAAAATAAGGACGTAATGAAGGTACAGACTGCACTACGGGCTCTTCCAGGTTTCTACAATCAAAAATTCAGCAAACACTCACTTTTCATTATAACCCAACTCTCTGAGAAACTCAGCTGTTCGTGACTTGCCATGTTCCGTGAAGATTCTACCCATAATTTTCTAGATTCATCAAAACCTTTTCCTCATCTCCGTAGCTAACTGTGATTTAGGTAACTGGCACAATCCCATAAGACAATTGCCATAGCTCTGAACCCATTCTTCAAATGCAAGTAAACCGGTAACTATTCGTCAGTTATAATAACAAAACATACTAACTAATACATTCTGCAAAATGACTTCCTTCCTTACAGAAAAGATACTTCCAAGAATGGAAACAGCGCCACCAGTTGCAACAATAAAAGCTGTTCTTAGTTTCCTCTTCTTCTGGCACTTGGTGATCAGATGAGATTCTTCTTCGGTAAACTGATAGTCATTGCTTTTCCTACAGTCAGAAAGTGCATACTACATGCTTACTGGCACTGAGCGACTCCGCCTCGCACAAAGGCTTCAACCTTTCCCATTTCTGGGTCTCCGACAATGATATTATTCTCTGTAGTCGAGAAAATATCATCCATTCTAAACGTCAGGAGTGAAGAAGCGATGTGTGATCATGAACAAACAGAGTTTCAAAGTACACCTGACTCCTGAAGTAGCTCCGATTTTAGTTTAAACTTCGTTAAGTACTCCTATAGAGAATTGACTATCTCCTTTCACTTACCAAGAATTCTCTAATAAAACGGTAGTATGCGGCTTCTGGATGACACCAACTCTCGATATTGTTATGTCCTGCTCCTTCCTATTCCTCAACCTCAATCTCCGTTTCTACCACAAAGAGACATTTATAACGATATTTCTCAGGTGTTTTCATAAACATCCACTTGGCATGCCAAATGGGTACGATCACATCATGCTTTCCATGAATCATACAAACAGGACAACAGATGCGTCCAATCTAGGGTTAAAATTGATTCGAATCTGTACAATATCACAAGAGGGAAACATATCATGAGTTGAAGTCGTCCGAAAGTTACTCACAACTCGATAAATCGATGTGAAACAACTCTGGAGAATAACACCTCCTACGCGAATATTGGACTGTTCTGCTAGATAAACAGCGGTATAGAGGGATACGGCACTTCCCAGAGAATGACCAAACCTACAACTCATTCTCCTAAAGTAATACTACAAAACGATTCTCTCTGGTTCAATTCGCAAACTATTCACCAAATACTCCACAACTCTAACACCAGTTTTCTTGACTGCTTGTTCCGAGAGTGGTTCTCTTAGCTTTATTGATATAATAGCATGCTTACGTGTTCCGTCCATAACCAGGATAATCATAACTCACAACATCGCAGTAGACCTGATGAGACATACAACGTAGGAAATGTCTTCTATAATATGAAACTAAGTAATAACCACTAACAATTGACTAATATCTTCGGCATTCGCATGACTGTACACAATAGTGTATTGAGCTGAATATAGAGACTTGATGTACATCACTGGAATGTGCTCATCACTATTAGTGAGTCAATGTCTAATGCTCTACATTTCGTAATAAGAACAACTTCCAAAGGAATTTGGATTATATGTACACTTTGGAGGCATATAAAGCAGTCTTTGAATGGCTGCGTTCATGATTGAGAATCACTCTGATCTAGAAATGAGACGGATATTCTGGATTCTTGTTGTTGTATTGTTATTTTATTCGTCTGCCTCTGTAATGGTCCGAATAACGGACAGGAAGCCCAAATGGGTTCTTGCCGCTGAAAGAAATGCGCAATCATCATATAAAGATGCAGATAATCCATCTGCAACTTCATCTAATCAGTCAGGAGATCCAGCGACTGATTCGCATAGTTTTATGGATACGACTCTAGATGATATGAATATCCCTCGGAGGCGAGAACCAGTGATGTTTAGTGGTATGAATGGTGTCAAATGAAGATGCATAGGACCTGAAGAACTCCGTCCACTTTCATCTATATGTGCTCGGTATGTAGATTCTCGGTATCAATTTCTTGTATGTCCCTACCGTTTTGTGAATCAGATCGAAGTCGGTGAGTCTTCATTCCGTGGGTGTATTGGGTATTTTTATATGTAATTTCTGATTTATAGAATCTGGGAATCTTATACTGAACCGCCTCAATCAAATGAAGTCCGTCTTCTAATGACAGATGGTGATTTCTGTCCAGGGGAGGTCAGCCGCGAGACAGAAGTGAGAGATACTTTTGCTTTGAATTGTAGGTGGTGATATCTTGTGATGCATCTCTGACTGAACCTCTCTATGTGTCGTCAGTTAACGAGATTGCTATGTGTCACTACAGCGTTGAGGCTTCCTCTCCCTATGTGTGTGGAATTAGAACAGAGACCTCTGTTCCTGTTGAGCAGGATGTAGAAATTGGAGAGCGGATGCCTAGTCAGGAGAATGAAGACCAGTTGTCTGTGAATGACGAAAGCCCATCCCGTTTTGACGATGAGGCATTCCCTCTAGACGATACTCGTCAACTACTTTTAGATGATGAGGACCAACTTCCCTTAGATGAGGATCAACATCTACAAGATGACTATCCATATCAAAGTGGTATGTTTCTCGATTCTCTGACGAGACTAGAAAGCAGTATTATAGAACAGATTCGGAATGAAATTGTCGATTTATCAGCCCAGTTACTCGAATTGCAGCAGATTCTTGAACACTTAGACCAATATCAGGTTTATTACAAACACTAGCTAAAACTACTTCCCCACTTGCATTCTCACAAACTTTTCAATCCCCAAAATGCAATTAGTCTCCTTTCCCAGTTTCTGAAGCATCTTCGCAATCGAACCTTGCTTTTCATCCAAAATATATAACTGGTCCATCAACACACTTTGCTTGTAGAATTCTCCCATCTTCCCTTCAATCATACGATTCATGATCTTCTCTGGTTTATTCAATTTCTTCACCGAATCCATAATAACACTCTTTTCCCTCTCGAGAACATCTCCCGGAATCTCGTCCCGAGTCAGATAGAGAGGATTGGCGGCAGCAATATGCATTCCAATCTTATGGAGTGCATCTCGATCCACCTTCGAACTATCTCCCTTAATGGAGAACGAAACAAGAGTAGCAATTTGACTCATATTTGGCCCAACAGAATTATGTTGATAGGAACACAAAATACTACTCGATGTAGCAGGTTCCACACAACAACTTCTGCGAAGGAGAATATTCTCTCCCAGTTTTGCTATCACTTCTTTCAAACTATCATCGACAGACAGACCACTGGGTAAAATCTGCTTTTCAATATCCGCAACATTGGTAAGTCCAGTATCAAACACTACTTTAGAGATGTCACTAGCAACTTTCTGGAACACTTCATTTCTAGCAACAAAATCTGTTTCACAAGAGAGCTATTATTCAAACGAGTTTCCAAACTTACTTCTACCATAACACCTCGTTTCTCTGTTACAACAGATGCAATGACACCCTGGGTAGTTGTTCTCGAGCTCACCTTATTGACTCGTTTCATTCCTTGTTTGCGAAGGACTTCTACTGCCTTCTCAAGGTTTCCATCTACACCTTCGTGCTGAAGGGCCTTTTTACAATCCATCATAGGAGCTCCAGTAAGATCTCGGAGCTGTTTCACCATTGCAGCAGTAACCGTGGTAAATGAACGAGCTACGATATTATCGAACTTGCAAACTCACCTACTCGACAATGCCTTCAACAAAAGGGATCGGGCCAACATGGGAGAAAGATTATGGAAACAAACATATCAACTCCGCTTTATTCGCTTACTATTTACAGTTTCATCTATTCCCTGATTTAGCTCCATGATTTTTGTGATGTTTTCGATAGAGAAGATGATATTTAGTCTTTCGGGAGTCAGGATCCTCTTCAGTAACTCTGGATTCTGCTTGATCAGCATTCGGTATATAGGTGTAGTTTTTATAAACTATATATCACAGACTCCAACTTCCATTACATTAACAACCACATTAGGATGTTTCCTCACAATCGTTAGGAATGCGGCTTTTTGAGCTACATATAACAATCCTCTCCCGCTCCTACATTCTGTTAGCACTACTGGTTTTCTAGAGAGTCGGTAATTGTGTTCCCTCTTCTTCAAACATTCTTTCTAGAGGTGATTAGACTCTGAATCTGTTACTTGTGCAGATGTGAACACGAGTTTTCGTCCAAGTCTGGGCTCAATGATCTCTGCAATTGCTTCATGCTTTTGCTTCTTCAGTATGGATTCAGGAGTCAATACAATATTCACAAGGGACTGAAGTAGTTGGTCATCTTCAAGGCATTCTCGTAGTCCAGGATTGAGATCCAGAAAACTGATTACCAACGGATTTGTAAATATAATATCTTTCATAAGAGGAAGATCTTGAAGAACCTTCCGAAACAAATCAATTCGTGTAAACTTCATTAATAATTCATCATTGGAAATAACAATAGGCACAAGTTCTTCCATAGACATGGTTAATCCATATTTGCATTTGTCCATTGTCACCGTTTCAAACTCTCGAATCACCTTCTCATCGGTTTCTTTTGTTGTAGGCTTGGAATCCGAAATCTTCTTACAGAGAGAAACCAGGTAGTCTTCCACTTCTTTCTCCCGTGATTCTAGGGCCCTATCTCGCTGTTCAATCGTTTTCACGGCTGTTATGGAAGTTGTATTGGTAATGTCTACATGTAATCTCGTAGATAATGTACGGACGATAAAAGTCAATTGTCTTGTCGTCATCGAGGATAGTACCATCAATAAGAAGAGAAATACGATACTCCAAGTTGTGAGTGACCGATTGGATTTCTTTCTTCAAAGTAGCAACGGTATTACTTTTGTCGATATCCATCGTAACAGTTTCCCCGGACAGAAATCGTACAATCATTGTTATGGCGTAGAAACTGAAATGAAGAGTTACAAATTCGTGCATGCACCAGTTTTCATTCGTGCGGACATCCTATCATCATTTTGTATGAATTTGCCTCCTATATTTATAACAGAAGATAGTGTTCATTAGGAAACAAGTGAAAAGAAAATATGTTTGTTCATTCCATATTGCACTCAGATAGACCTAAGCTTGATATGTATCAGACTAAGTTGAAGATATGACATAGTCACTTTTCTGTTCAATTATCTCTTGAAGTACATCAGCGTCTAAATAAGAGATAGAAAATGAACATACTTGTTGTATGAAGTGTATATACATATTGGAAAGCGTTACACCCAAATCTCGTCTTGCTTGGTTCAAGATTCGGAATATCTGGTAATAAGAACTCATCAATCTTACTCTGAAGTGCCACTATTCCGATAAACTCAAAATTCCCCCCTGTACCATTGAACATTGCAAGAGAAGGAAGATCTTATTGGTTCACTTTATTCATGTTCCTACTCTTTAGTGTTAGACTATTCTTATAGTTGTAGGGTTCCTCATCTATGGTTTGACGAGCTTCTCGATCGTCACTGCCAAATACAGATCCTCCTAGTGAGATAGACTCCAGTGTAGGAAGATCTCATGTATATCAATCACCAATCATTACTCATGAACATGATATCTTGACAGTATTTGAATGCATGATCTTCTAATTCTATAGTCTGAAGAGAAGGGAAATCTCCAATGACTACAATCATGCAATCGTACTGTTCAGTTCAAAGGATCGAACATGTTTGAAACAATCCTCTCCAACATGAATGGACTGAAGAGAGGGGAGTTTTGTGAACTCACATACAGCATACTTCTCAAAGCATTCATTACCAATCTCTATTTGTCTCAGCAAAGGACAGTTCCAAACAAAGAATCCATTCGTCGATTCATCTATCTCTTGATTATACAGTGTGAATGAATTCTCTTTGATTGAGATATGCTCCAGTTCATTCAGGTCATTAATCACTAATCGATGCACATTAATAAGACAATTATATCCAATAGAAAGCTGTCTCAAATTGGTGAATAAAGAAAAGTCAAGTTCAGTTGAATGAAAGAAAGTCGAATTCATTAGACCAAGAACAACTGCATCCGTTTTACGCTCGAGTTCCTCTATGGAATTCCATAATACGTACTTTGGAACAGTATGATCTGAATGTGGTAAAGGGATTGCATTAGTATGGAAAGAGAAGTATTGATTGAGTCCATCACAATCTATGTCAAATATTGTCATAGATATTACTAATAGAACTGTACTCATAGGACCAGCCACAAAAGGATTGTCCGATTTCCATACCATCAAGAGTAAGATTAGGAATGTCTAATGACAAAAAGATGAAAATAAACTACTCTCCAAGATGACTGATCCAATATAATAACCTACTAGATCATCTGCCTTGAAGGATATGAGTGAAGGGAGATCTGAGTTGGATCTCACTGGTATTCTTACTCTTCATCGTTAAAGTGTTCTTATAATAGAAAGGCTCATCTGCATTTGTTATACGTTCATCTCGATCATCTCCAAGAAGGGTACCTCTTTCACAAATGAGGGATTCGAGGTTCGGAAGATCTGACTCATTATCTGTTCATAGAATTACTCTCAAAAACAACATCATGACAGAGTCGGAATGCCCATTCACCTATTTGACATGTTTTCAGAGATGGAAGATCTGACTTATTATACCATTCATTCAAACATACGTTTCAATTCAAATGATTCAACATAGGGAAAACAATAGGAACCGAATGTGATTTGGTTCAAAGCATAACAATCATGAATCAATAATGAAGTAATCTTGGGATTATACTCGTCTCCAATCACAAGAGACTCCAGATGAGAATGAAGAAAAGGGAAGGGAGAATCATTCTCTAGGGTTAGTTCCTTATTTGGAATGATAGGAGAATCGTTATTGAAGAAACCAGAATACTCAACAGAACCCAAACGATTATACAATACTCCATAGCCATGTTTCATTCCTTCATACAAGCAGCCTTCATATTTCACTGCTCCTGTGTCACTCCAATACTCTATTCCATAGCATACTTTGGTTTCATTGATCAACCATCCTTCAAATACCAGCTCATTATCCTCATTATACAAACATCCATATCCAAACGGTAAATTCTCATGTATAGTTCCTTCCCACCGCCTTCCGTCTGCACTTAGATCTAGGATATCTTCTTTGCATTCACTTAAATCCACTTCGCTACCATTTCTTTGGACTCTGGTTGAATGACTCTTCAAATTGCCAATGATCAATTCCAACTTGCAATCTCTCTCTTTCACTTCAATTACTTCTTCTCCATTCTTAATGATTCCATTCATTCTTCCTGTTGTCACATCAATATTGGTCATGTGTTGAGAATCTGGAAATGAATGGAAATGTATCAACCAATCTCTCCATTTCCTCACCCAATCCTCTTTGTTACTATCTTTTGAGTCTGTATCAACTTCACCAACTCCAGACATGAGTTCTGTGTACCTATTACTGTTTTTCGTCAAACCTGAATAAAATCACGGGAGTTCAACAAACAATCCTAATCCAAATTTACTAATCCCTTTTTCAGATCAAGCATTCTTTCTTGTAGATATTGCTTAATCTTCAATTTTAATTCTTCATCAGGTTTAACCATTTCCATTGTTAGAGGCGCTCTTGTAAACGGATCGATTGGATTTACTGTGAGTTGTCTAGCAACAGTCCCTCGATCTACCCGATTTCCTGAAGGAAGGATAACTGGATCCTGCATAATGGTATCCATTACGCTATCCAAAAACTCCTCGGGACAGTCATCTAATACATGATTTAGTGCTTCAAAGTGATGATCATAGGATCGGATTAGGTCGACCACACCATTCAACTCATTCATACGTCGGGTACTCAAAACAGAGTGATGTTGACAATACTCCAATGCCCAAGTAAATGTGTCCACATTAAATAGTCCATCATCTTCAACTAGAGCGATAATCACAGCATTTCGATACATTGGATCTGGATCCAATGAAACTGCCACCGATGGTTTCACTTCATCATTAAGCTCATCAACACGTGGTGAATAATGAACAAGTTGAAGAATTTCCTCCAATACAACACAAAGCCATTTCTCATAATGTAGTCTCAATGCTGATTGTAACAAGGGAACATTATCAACAAAGAGAGGTTTGGCAAGAGATGAGAGAACCACTAACATAAAACGTGTCGTACGACGAAGCATATAACCATCAAGAATAACAGATCGTGATGAGGGACAGAGAATCAATCGCACAAAGAGATTTACAGACGTCTTCACATTCTCCATGACTGTTTGGCCTGTTATCTTGATTGATGCGTATAACTGAACATAATTTCTTTCTCAATGACTTACTCGTGAAGAAGTCTCTGCATCTATGAGTCGTTGAGTCAGATCATTCAGCATATCCTGTTGATTGCTTGCTTGTCTGACCACATCATTAATGTATTCACTGAATAGATCTGAAGAATATCCCCAGTACTTTTGCAGTTCCTGAACTTCGAGTAAGCCTGTATTTCCACACTACAAGTCATGATTAAAATACTCTCTTACTGTTGAACTCCGTAGAAGGAGAATCATAATCTTGTTAACATGCAATTGAAGAAGAGAAGCTCGAGCAACATCTCGGAAGGAAACAGAGTCAATGAATGCACGTTGTGTGAACATCATTAGTTGATGCCGAATAGGTGGATACTCAAACAAGAATACCGTTTCATTTTTCTCTCGTGAGACTGTACACATTTTAAAAAGTGTTTGAATGACATCAAATCGTAATATTACATTGCTTACAACATGTTCATTACAACATAGTAACAATAAAAGCAGACTATAATCAAGTTTACCTTCTGATAGATCCTTCTTCACTTTTGAGACTGATGATTGTCTCATATAATATTCAATTATTTGACCTACAACATCTAGCATTGATGGAGCTAACACTTGAAATATTGGGCTTACGTCCACATTCTCAATGACGAGAGTCCAGAGACGAGACTTACTTTCGCTTGATGGAATATTCACTTTCACGATATGATCTGTGACAATACTGTGAAGAGGAAGGTTGCTAGGAAAAGGATGATTCTGAGGAGTATAAAAGGTGAAGAGAAGGAGGAGGGAATAAGAGACATGCTCTGATAGACCAAGGTAATAGTCCATGGAATGACCCACATTCAGTTGAATCGTACGCAAGCTCTTTACTCGATTCAACCGTTGTAACTGATCGAACATATCGTATGCCTGAAAGAATCCAATTTGTCCCACCATCATAAGTCGAAGTGTGATCATGAAGACTTCAATAGAGAGATTCCCCTCATTCTTATGTTTCTCATCACTAGTAGGCATGAATGTATCCAACACAACTCCTGACATTGCAAGTGAGTTAGGAATCGTGGTCACCGTATTTGGTACTGTTCGCATATCATTGCGATTATGTTCTAATAGACAGTCCTCACGAACAGGATGATAAATGAGAATGAAGACATGATTACATTGATGTCCAGGGAATCCATTCCCAATACTCATATCCTGTTCATAGCATAATTTGCATAAGCGTAATGCACAATGAAGACAATAGTATACAGTCCCTATGATTGGTGTTGTCTTACAGTAATAACATTGGTAATGCATAGTGAATCCATAACCAACGACTTCTTCTACAGGAATAGGAGATGGACGACTAGCACGACGAACAGCCTGAGTAACAGGACCATGACAATGACAATGAGAAGGTGTTGCACAGAGACAGATGGTATCTCCATACTTCTTAAGAATGTCATTTGTGTTCCCACTCCAGTATTCATAGACTTCATCTTCCAACACATTCTCTTGTCCTTGACCGACAGTTTCAAGGCTGTTCTGTATTTCTGAGGAGTTCTCGAGAGAAGCATTCTTCATTGCCTCATAGGCATTGGGCACCTGTGGAGAGAAAGAAGGAGTGAGCATGAAGACGGGCCGATTACTCATAATCACAGTAGAACGACGAAGCTCGGTGAAGAGATGTGTGTAAGGGTTATGGGAGGAATCGATCCGACTCACCTCCTCAGATGAGAGAAAGAGTTCACGTACTTCAGGAGTGAAAGGAGGACAGAATGCTTCACATACCATTGTCACTTCTTGTAGATAACAAACTGAACATAGGAAATATGACGTACAACAGATACACCGATAACACGGAGTATTTGTGATGGTTTTCTTACAATTTGAACAAGTAACAGTCTGAAAGTAGGAAGGCATAATACGAGAAGGTTGAATTCCCGTGATGAAATAGTTATAAGAATAATCAAAGAAGGATTTCAGTTGGATCATAGCAGGAGAGAATGTTAGACTATCTGCGGACATGTGCATCGCCCTTACGAACTGTGCAAAGGATGTGTGAGGTTTGCATTCTAAACCAGCATCCAACATTTGATTTAACTCGGTGACACTACTTCTCAACACATGCCACCATAAATGTGAATCACATCGTCTAGCCAGACTATTCTCTGGACGCAACCAATTTAGAATGTTAAACAGATGTGTACGTAATGTCAGATCTGCAGGGAAATCGCGTTTCAAGAAATCTACTCTACCTAGATCGGAAAAGAGATAGAGAAAGAATTGTTGGGCAAACTTTTCATTAGGCTCAGATAGAAGTGTCTCTCGTAACACCTCCAACAGGGCTGTAGAGAGATTCATAAGAAGTCCATCACCAGTAACCGTACCAACAGGATTAGCTCGACGAGATACATTAGCCTCTGTAAGAGTTGCTACATACGAGAGAACGTAATCTCGTGACACATAGGAAGCAGTGAGGAAGGTGAGGAGGATCGTGTGTTGAGCTTTGTGAATGCGTTCCATGTTATGTGTCTGCTGGTCAAGGAGGATCTTCATTTCATTGTCAGAAATCGAGCTTCTTTCAAATGTCAATTGATCATTCACCCACAATGGAGAGGAGACCGTCCGGAACAAGAAGTATTGAGCAAAGAAAGGAGTTTTCTCCAGGCCAAGTCCATCAAAGGAATGCTGGTTTGGCCAGAGGGGATAAGTTTCAGCCAACTGCATTGCCAGAAGTGGAGACACTGAACAGAAATCTGCATATATCTCATAATTTTGAACAATACGATGAACTGATTCAAGCTTTGTTGTATAGAAAGTGGTGATCACTTTCTTTTCTACATACATAACATTAGCCAGACTGGAAATAAACGGTTGAGGGATTGTGACGTATTCCGGAGGGCAATCTGAGACAATCTGCTTAAAATCCACAAAAACTAGTCGAAGGAGCAAAAACCGGTAACTATTCTCTTCAGCACATTGTAAATATGCCTCATAGAATGCTGACGCTGATTGTTTGAACATCGTATTCTTCTCGAAACTAGGTTGAAGAATATCAGGAGAAATAATCAGAGACCGCATTAAAATAATCAGGTCACGTATTCGTTTTGAGGGAGCCGCACTTTCTTCAAACTGTATTGTTTCAAAGAAGAGGTGTAAAAGAACCCTGAAATATAACTGCACAGCACAGATTCATACGTCCAATAATCAGATACTTTCATTGCATCTAATTCAGATAGAAGGGCTTTATCGATCGAAGACCACAACTACAACTTACCAAAAATGCTATTAAACACGCCTACGTTGATAACTTTATCACTGTTGGTCATTCGATAATCAATTAATGAGAACTCTGAGTCCTTCCATTGGTAGATTCAACGCAAATGGAGTCTATCGGTAATATTTGTGTCCTTTAACGATAATCGTCTTGATCCAACTTCCTAAGATAATTAATACAGAACATGTAAATCGAAAAAACAAATGAATAGTATCACAACAAGCCAATTTAAAAGGGTGAGGTCTTCACAGGTGGAGGTCCACATGGCTGCAACATCTTCTAAAAATATCAGTACGGGGATTCAAATACATACTTCTAGCATTGTGTATCGGATTCGCTCCACCGACTCATTCTCGGCTACGGATGCAAAATAGAGCATATCTTCATGCCCAATATGGGAAGCATACGTATCTCGATGCATATTTACGGCCCATTCACTAATCCATAAAACACCCATCTCATATTGGATTACTATTTCGTCATATCGGGATGACCTGTTCCAATATACTTTCCCTGAAGATGATCCCAATTCTTCGAAAATGACAGGTTGACATTAAATCGATCGTCAGAACTCTATAATCAATTCGTTCTCAAGATGGGGTACCATGGCAAAAGGGTTTGTGAAGGAATAAGCAATACAAGCGGGATCGTTTCCTTTTATAACGGAGTTGGAAATCAATTTCAGGTCCCATGTAGTCTAGCCGGAGGGCAATCTGAGACAATCTGCTTAAAATCCACAAAAACTAGTCGAAGGAG